>Ga0209515_10000141_pt1 | contig 131723 bp, 133 predicted proteins | sample Subgroupgradi54m_FD_187454 | JGI IMG/M metagenome (GOLD analysis project Ga0209515, IMG submission 187454) | Subsurface groundwater microbial communities from S. Glens Falls, New York, USA - GMW60B uncontaminated upgradient, 5.4 m (SPAdes)... ... | reverse complement strand
CGGGTGCTTCGGCGGGTTCCGCCCGCCGACGTCTCCAGAGGTGCCACGGCTGTCAAGCCGTGGGGCTCCACATTATACCAGTTGGTGAGAACCCTGACGAATCCTGGTGAAGGCTGCATGGCGCGGATCACCGTTGGCAAACGTTCCAAGATGGTTGCCACCCTTGACGATTGTTGAGGGCATCAGGCATACTTTTCCTAAGGACGTTTTATTACCATACTTGAGGAAGACAAACGCATGAGGCATGATGAGGGCATGGCTGAGCGGCCCTACCTGACGGTGGGCGAAGTGGCCAAGCGATTCGGCGTGAACGTCACGACGGTCTACCGCCTGGCCCAACAGGGCAAGCTGCCTGCCTTCAAGGTGGGCAACCAGTGGCGGTTCAGCGAAGCCCGGCTTGAAGAGTGGGCGGAAAACCATGAGCGGATTGGCTGATTCCTCAGACGAGGGGTCCAGACGAGCCCAGCGGGCTCCAGTGTCTCCGGCTCCATCCCCGTCTCTCTTGGGAGGGGTTCCCCAGAAGGGCATCGGTCCGTACTTCCCTTTGGTGCTGGTCGTCAGCGCAGGGCTGCTCGTGTCCCTTGCGCTCTCCGTGACCATCGAGGTCTGGCATCGCGCCCGCCTGCAGGAAGAGTTCAATCAGGCGGCAGGCCGCTACGCTGAGGTCCTCGAGAGGGGAATTGGGGAGAGCCTCGACGTCGTTCGCGGGATTCGAAACCTCTATGCCGCCAGTCAGAACGTGGAGCGGCAGGGATTTCGGGCCTTCCTTCAGGAGACGCTGTCGCACCACCCGGAGATCAGGGCGCTGGGCTGGGTTCCCCGCGTCTTGGAGTCGGACCGGGCCGCGTTCGAAGAGACCGCGTGGCGGGAGGGCTTCCCGGACTTCCAGTTCACCGAACAAGATGCGCAGGGGCACCTCGTGAGAGCCTCCATGCGGAAGGCGTACTTTCCTGTCTTCTACGTCGAGCCGTTTGAGGAACGTCAAGCCCTCTTGGGATTTGACTACGGCTCGAACGTTCATCGCCGGGAAGCGATGGAGCGCGCGCGAGAGACGGGGACGGCGGCCGGCACGAGCTGGCTGCCGTTGGTGGATGATCCCGACCAATACGGCCTCATCGTCTTTCAGCCGATCTACCGCATCGGCATGCCCCATGGGACTCTTGAAGAGCGCCGCCAGCACCTCGCCGGCTTTGCGACCGTGGTGTTCCGGATCACCGACGTCGTGGACACGTCATTGATGCCGCTCGGTCGAGGGGACATCGACGTCTATCTCTATGACAAAGCCGAGACGGGTGACGGATCCCCGGTCTATGTTCGGGACGCGCGCGGAAGCCGGATCGTGCCCTGGACGCAGGCGAGCGGACGCCTGAGCCGTCGAGATGGCCTGCGGTGGGCGACCGTGCTGGAGGTCGGCGGGAGGAATTGGGAGCTCCAGTGCCGCTCCACGCCGCAGTTTATGGATGCCCACAGAAGCTGGGCGCCATGGGCGGTCCTCGCGATCGGGCTGCTCGCCACCCTGCTCGTGGGCGGCTACTTCTTCCTGACCATCAGCCAGTCGACTGAGGTGGAGCGGCTCGTGTTGGAGCGGACCAGAGACTTGCGGACGGCGAACAACCAGTTGAGAAAGGAGATCGCCGAACGGGAAGAGATCGAGCGCCGGTTGCAGGACCAAGCCAAGACATTGGAGCGGAGCAATGCTGAGCTGGCCGAGCGGGATCGGGTGATGCGCAGCCTGCTGGAGGATCTGGAAACATCCAAACAGCGGCTTGAGGAGCAGAGCGAGTTGTTGAAGAAGACCAACACGCAGCTTGAGGAGATGGCGGCGCTGAAGGATGACTTCATCTCTAAAGTGAGCCATGAGCTGCGCACGCCGCTGACGTCGATCAAGGAGGGACTCGGCCTGCTTATCGACAACGCGTTGGGCGAGACGACGGCAGAGCAGCAAGATTTCCTGAAGACGATGGACGGAGACATTGACCGGCTGGCCGAGATGATCAACAACATGCTGGATATCGCCAAGATCGAGGCGGGCCGCATGCGCCTCAACCGCGCTCGCGTCGAGGTCCGAGAGCTCATCGACTCGCTCGTGCGAAGCTGCAAGCCGCTGCTGGCGACCCGCTACGTCCGCGTGGAGTCGCGTGAGCGCCTCGAGGTCTTCATCGATCGGAACCGGATGATCCAGGTGTTGACGAACCTGCTGTCAAACGCCATCAAGGTGACCCCCGACGAAGGGGCGATCACGTTCCGCGCATTTCGGAAGGATGGGATGGTCGCCATTGCCGTGCAGGATGAGGGCCCGGGGATCTCGCCGGAGGATCTGCCGAAGCTGTTCCAGAAGTTCTCCCAAGTCGGACCGCAAGGCGCGGGGCGCGTCCGAGGGACCGGGCTGGGCCTCGTCGTCTGCAAGGAACTCGCCGAGTGCCATGGCGGCTCGATCAATGTCGAGTCGGAACTGGGGCGTGGGACGACCTTCACCGTGATGCTCCCGGCGTACTCCGACGACTTTGCGCTCCGCGAGAGCTTCCTGGATCTCGCCGCACTCACCCCCTCGGCGGAAGAGGGACAGGCGGTGTGCCTTGTGGCCATCCAGGCGGCGTCGCTGCTGGATCACGACGGGGCCGGCGCCGAGGAGCAGCGAGAGCACCTTGAGCGATTGGCCCGGGAGATCGCGCAACACCTGCACCGTGGCGATCTCGTCTTGACGCATGAGCCCTCATGGATCGTGGCGCTGGCATTGGCCCGTCCTGAGGACACCCGGTCGATCGTGGCGAGGCTGCGACGCACCGTGAGTGAGGGGTCCCAGTTACATTTCGGGGTGGCGGTGTATCCGACCGATGGGGCAGATCCGCTAGCACTCTTCGTGCACGCCTCGTCGCACCTCGATCAAGAGCTGGTGGTGAACGAGCCCGTCCAGGGCGCGAGCCTTCAAGCCGGAGGCCACACGTCATGAGCTGCCGCTACGCCGCTCTTCAACGATTGGATCTGCTCATGGTGGGGGCGCTGCTCTTGCTGACAGCGAGCGGCGGCCTCGCGGTGGCCGCCTCCGCGACCCTCCCGCGCGGGACCCTCTTCCTCGAGCTTGCGTTGCTGTGTGGCGGTCTCGCGTGCGTGCTCGTCACATGGCTCTTCTACCGGGGTCTCTTGATCCACCCGCTGCGTCGGATCGCCGGGGGAATCAGGACGATGCAGCGGACGGGTCGCCTGCACAAGTTTCCTGTGCGCTTCCACAATGAACTCGAAGTCGTGGCCGCGGGATTCAATCAACTCGCCGAGCAGGTGGGCGGGCAAAAGCGGCGCCTGCGGGAGCAGATCGCCGAACTGGAACGCGTCAACGCGGAGCTCAATCAGCTCGCGGCCCTCAAGGATGAGTTCCTCGAGACTATTAACCACCAGCTCCGAACGCCGGTCACTGCGGTGGTCGAGTCCGTTGAACTCATGCGCGACGGCGTCCTGGGACCGCTGACTGAACAGCAGCAGGCGTTCGTGCGCACGATCGATGAGAATGTCACGCGGCTGGCCTGCCTCATCGAAGAGGTGGTGGATCTCGCCCTCCTCAAGTCGGGCCGGCGCCCCCTCGAGCGCCAGCCTGGAGATTTGGCGGCGCTGTTGCGCCGCACGCAGGCGAGCTGGCAGGCGATGACGCAGACCTGTACGGTCCGGATGTCTTGCGCGGAATTGCCCCCGGTGTATATGGATGCCCAGGCGATCCAAGAGGTCATGGATCATCTCTTGCGCAACGCGCTGCGGCATGCCCCGAAGCCGAGTGAGATCGCGATCGAGGCCCATGCCCGTGACGGGGTCGCGGAGGTCTCCGTCCGCGATCAGGGTCCAGGGCTCTCACGCGAGCAGCTCACTCGGCTCTTTGAGCCGTTTTCCCACGTCCACACCCCTGAGGCGCCAGGATCTCAGGGCAGCGGGTTAGGGTTGGCGTTCTGCAGGCAGGTGATCGAGCGTCACCGCGGCGCCATCCGGGCCGAGTCCTCCCAGGGGCACGGCACGACGTTCACGTTTTCGCTGCCCGTCGCGTCGGCATCGTTCCAGTTCGAGGAGGCCTGCCGCCGGGCCCAAGAGGACGCGGAGTATGAGCACGGACAGTTCGGGATCCTTCTGGCGAGTCCGGCTCCGGCGGGGCTCGCGACGATGAGCGCAGATGAGCTGATGCGCCATGCGGAGACGGTACTGCGCCGCCAGACGCACCATGGCGATCAGTTCGTGTGGCTGGATGAGCTGGCGTTTGTGATCGTCGCCGTGGCGGATCAGGCGGGGATGGACGCGATGGGAGGCCGATTGCAGGCCATCTTGCGCGAGGCCCAGCTGTACGTCCACCTCGCCAGCGCCGTGTATCCGATCGACGGGAAGACGCCTCAGCAGTTGCTCCAGGGGGCCCGACGCCAGTCTCCTGAATCGAGTGTTCCCCGGGTGCCAGCCGGAGGAAACCCAGCGGGTGACGCCGCCGTGGCGGCCGCTCCCAATGGGGTTCCTCGCACGTTGCGTGGGAGGAGGTGAGCGGCGATGGCCCGGTGTCGCATCCTGATTGGCGAGGACGATCCGAGCGTCCTCAAGGTGACGAAGTTCCGCCTGGAATATGAAGGCTACGACGTCGTCGCCGCGACGGATGGGGAAGCGGTGCTCCAGCAGGCCGAGGGGAGGTTGCCCATCCACCTCATCTTGTTGGACATCAAGATGCCGAAGCTCAATGGCTACAAAGTCTGCCAGCGGCTGAAGCACCAGCCCTCCACGTCCGCGATCCCCATCATTGTCTTTTCCGCGTCTGAGAGCCAGCTGCAGCATCTGGCCAATCGCTGCATCGAGGTCGGCGCGACCGACTGGATCAAGAAGCCGTTTCGCACCAAAGATCTGCTGGAAAAAATTCATCGAGCGCTTGGAGAGGTCACATGAGGCCCAAACTTCCGGAACGGAGTGAACGGAAGTTTGTGGCTGAATGTGCCCCTCACCCAGCGTTGGATTCGCGTTGTCTCGCAATTTCGAATGGGTGTGTGGGTTCATCATGGCTAGCCGGGCTGTGTACACCGCTGGGTGAGGGGTCAATTCGGACCGACAAGTTATGTCCCCCACACCCAGGTAGCCTGAGGTAGTAGGGAATCCTGGGTGTGGGGTTCAATTCGGCCATATCAGTTACGTCGCCCCGAAGGGCTCCGTAACTGATGGCCTCATTGAAGGAGGTGACGGGGAATGGCTGAGAAGCGCCGGATCCTGCTGGTCGACGATGAGCCCAGCATCGTGAAGATGGTGGGCAAGCGTCTGGAAGTCGAAGGGTTTGATGTGCTGGTGGCAATGGACGGGCAGGAGGGGCTGATGAAGGCCCAGTCGGAGCACCCCGACCTCATCATCCTCGATCTCATGCTGCCGAAGCTCAACGGCTATGAGGTCTGCACGATGCTCAAGCAGGACACCCGCTACCAGAAGATCCCGATCGTCCTCTTCACGGCGAAGGCGCAGGACAAAGATGAGAAGCTCGGGATGGAGTGCGGCGCCAACGCCTACGTCCGCAAGCCATTCCGGGCGACAGAGTTGTTGGAGAAGATCCATTCGCTGATCGCGGCATCCCAGCCGTCTGGGGAGGCGCAGCCCTGATGAGCACGAACCACGCGCGGAAGCGCATCTTGGTCGTTGACGATACCAAGGATCTCCTCTCGGTCATCACCAAGCGTCTCCAGAGCTGGGGCTACGAGGCCCTGACCGCCGAGAGCGGTGAGGAGGGGCTGCGGATCGCCGAAGAAGAGCGGCTGGATCTCATCCTGCTGGACATCATGATGCCGAAGATGAAAGGGCGAGACGTGTGCGCCAAACTCAAGGCCAACCCCAAGACCCAACATATCCCAGTCATCTTCCTGACCGCCCTGGGACTCGCCGATGACGTCCGGGCAGGCATGGACCTCGGGGCGGATGACTACGTGGTCAAACCGTTCGAACCGCTGGAGCTCAAGGAACGAATCACCATCTGCCTCTCCCGGCATGAGCGCTCCCTCCAGTCCTAGCCTTTGCCTCCTCCCCGCTTGGTAATGGGTCAGTTTGCTGGTTCACACCACAGAGGGCAGAAGGTCCCTGCCTGCGCCGAGGCTTCGGCAGGCAGGCACAGAAATACAGAGAATTCCCGACGAGCCGTTCTCTGTGTCTCTGTGGGATTTCCGCCACACACCTTGGCGGACCCGCCACGCACTGTGGCGGGCTGTGGTTCTGTGGTGTGGACCTCAAATGAGGACAGTAGCCACAGAAGATCTTTAACGTGTTCTCACCTGATCCGTGGTATGATGAATCACCCTCCTCGCGATGGACACCCTGCACACCCTGTTTGGAACGCTGTACCATTTCAATGAGCTGATCCGCTGGGGCGGCTATACCGTTCTGGTCGCGATCGTGTTTGCGGAAACCGGCCTCCTTGCGGGATTTTTCCTGCCGGGCGATTCGCTGTTGGTGACCGCCGGGTTGCTGGCCGCCGGGGACGGGCCCATCAAGATCTGGTGGCTGTTCGTGCTGCTCAGCGCCGCCGCGATCGCCGGTGACAGCACCGGCTACGCGATCGGCTACCACGTGGGGCCGCGGGTCTTCAACCGAGAAGGCTCCCGCTTCTTTCACAAGGATCACCTCATCCGGACCCAACGCTTCTACGAGCAATACGGCGCCAAGACGATCGTCCTCGCCCGGTTCATGCCGATCATCCGGACCTTCGCGCCCACGGTGGCCGGGGTCGGGAAGATGCGCTACCGGACCTTCCTCCTCTTCAATGTGGCCGGCGGCGTCGGCTGGGTGGCCAGCATGACCCTGGCCGGGTATTTCCTGGGTCGATCGATCCCGGACATCGAGCGGCATCTCCACTGGGTCGTCGGGACGGTCATTCTCCTCTCGGTCATTCCCATCGCGCGCGAATGGTTTCTGTCACGCCGTTCCACCGTCACCCCCACCCCACGCGTCCTTCCCGCTAAGACAGCCCAGGGGAAAGAAACCGCAGAAATTTCGCTGCGCGAAATTTCTCAGTCCGGGACCACAGCAGGGCCGGAGAGACACCGGCCAGGGAGCCACCCCGCCCTGCAGGGTGGGAGCATGCCCCTGTCCCTGCCGCAGGCGGGGTCGAGCGAAGCTCGTCTAGTAAAAATACCCCGCCCTGAGGCGGGGGATTTTTACCCATGAACGAACGGCCGGCCCCTCCCCCCCCTCACCATAGCCGGGATGGATCAGCAACCTCATCGACCGGCCAGCCGGCGGGAGCGGAGGTTACGTTTGACTCGCTCAACCTCCATCCGGACCTGCTCAAGGGGATCCATGATCTCGGCTTCATCCGCCCGACCCCGATTCAAGCGCAGGCCATTCCCGTCATCCTCGCGGGCCGCGACGTGATCGGGTGCGCGCAAACCGGCACGGGCAAGACCGCGGCCTTCGTCCTGCCGATTCTTCACAAGCTCCTCCAAGGATCGAGTCGCAAACACGTGCGCGCGCTCATCGTGGCCCCCACCCGGGAGCTGGCGCTCCAGTCCATGGATCATCTCAAGGCGCTCTCCCGCCACGTCCACCTCAAAGGGGCGGCCATCTTCGGCGGGGTGCCGATGGAGCCGCAAATCAAAGCGCTCACCCAGGGGGTGGACATTATTTCCGCGACCCCGGGCAGGCTGCTCGATCACATCTATTCCGGGCGCATCGATTTCGTTGACCTGAAAGTGTGTGTCCTCGATGAGGCCGACCGGATGCTGGACATGGGGTTCCTCCCCGACATCAAGAAGATCCTGAGCCTCCTGCCGCCCAAGCGGCAGAATCTCCTCTTCTCGGCGACGATGCCGGCCGAGATCCTCACCCTCGCGCACCAGATCCTCGACCATCCCGTGGCGATCCAGATCGGCCAGCGGTCCACCCCGCCGGTGGGCATCCGACACGCCGTCTACCCTGTGCCGCGCCACCTGAAGCCGGAGCTGCTCCTGGAGCTGCTTCGGGGACAGGGCATGACCTCGGTCCTCGTGTTCACCCGCACCAAGCACTACGCTAGCCGCCTCGCGCAGACGCTGGAGCGGCGCGGGTTGCGGGTGTCGGTCCTCCACGGGGACCGCAGCCAGAGCCAGCGGCTCCGCGCGCTGGACCAGTTCCGCCGCGGCCGCAACCAGATCATGGTGGCGACCGACATCGCAGCGCGGGGGATCGACATCGAGGACATCAGCCACGTCATCAACTTCGATATCCCCAATACGCCGGAAGATTACATCCACCGGATCGGCCGCACCGCTCGCGTGGAAGCGACCGGCGATGCGTTCACCCTGGTGGATCACGACGAGGAACCGATGGTCAAAGAGATCGAACGGGTGCTCAACCGCACGCTCCCGCGCGTCACGCTCCCGCACTTCGATTACAAGCGGCCAGGGCCGCACGGGTCCTCGCACGGACCGCATCACCGGCACGGACCCTCCCATCCGCATGCGGGGCCCACGCACCGCCGCGGCCCTCGCCGCTAGAAGTCATCCAAAAACTATGGTTCACACCACAGAGACACAGAATTCCACAGAGGCACAGAGAACTCCCCGTCGAGATCCCCTCTGTGTTTCTGTGGCCCTTCTGTGCTTCTGTGGTGTCATCTGAGGTTTTGGGACAGGCCGGAATGCACATCGGGTTGATTGGGCTGCCGCAGGCCGGGAAGAAGACGCTCCTCCGTCTGCTGACCGGCGTGGACGCCAGGGCCCTCGCGCCGACGAACGGCGGCGGGATTCCGGGCGTCTGTCCGGTCCGCGATCCGCGGATGGATCGCCTGGCCTCGATGTACCGGCCCAAGAAGGTGACGCCGGCGACCGTGCAGTGCCTGCTCATGCCCGACATGACCAAGGACTCCGCCAAGAATCAGGAGCTCTTGAAGGCGCTGCAGTTGGTGGATGTGCTGGGTCTTCTCGTGCGGGCCTTCACGGACGAGACCATCTTCCACCTGGAGGGGTCCGTGGACCCGCTGCGCGACATCGAGACGGTCCACGCGGAGCTCATCTTGAACGACCTCCTGTTCATCGAGAAGCGGCTCGAGCGCCTCGAGAAGGAGCAGGGCAAACGCGCCGGCGTCGACCGTACGAAGGAGCGCGCCCTCTGTGCTAAGCTGCAGGCCCATCTGGAAGGAGGCGTTCCGCTGCGGACGCTGGCCCTGGATCCTGATGAGCGGAAGCTGCTGAGCGGTGTCCTGCTCCTCACCCGCAAGCCCCTCCTCATCATCCTCAACGTTGATGAAGGCGCGTTGCAGGACCCCCACCTGCTAGCAGAGGTCCAGCGACGGTACGAGCGCCACGGGCTCCACCTGGTCCAGGTCTCTGCGAAGATCGAGGAGGAGCTGGCCGAGCTCGAGGACCCGGCCGAGCGTGCTGCGTTCCTGCGGGACCTCGGCATTGAGGAATCCGCGGTCGATCGGCTCACCCGCATGTGTTTCGAGGCCCTCGGGCTCATCGCCTACTTCACGGTGGGCGCGGATGAGGTGCGCGCCTGGACGGTCCGGCGGGGCGCCTCAGCCGCCGAAGCGGGCGGGGCGATCCATTCCGACATCGAGCGAGGGTTCATCCGGGCGGAATTGATCAAGTACGATGATCTCATCGCCCTGGGCACTGAGCAGGCGGTCGCGAGCGCTGGAAAATTGCAACTGAAGGGCAAGGAGTATATCGTAGAGGACGGGGACATCCTGAACTTTCGGTTCAACGTGTGACGCGGATTGCAGCGGGCGACAATGGAGGAATCGGTGAAGCAGTTGATCGGCCGGCTCAAGCAGTCGGTTGCCTTCATCGAGCTGAGGACGGCCTCGGATCGCTATTTGGAGGCGGTGCTCTTGCGGGCGCATCTTGAGGACTGCTGCCGAGTCCTGCGTGAAGCCCTGGGTCCGCCCGTGAAGGATTTCGGGCAGGCGGCGACCTTGGATGCGGCCACCCAGCACGCGGTGGATCAGGTGGGTGGGGTCCGGATCGAGCAGTGCCTGTTCTTCACCAAAGGGGACGATCGGCAAGCCGGCTACGCGGCGCTCTGGCCGTGGGCGTCCGACGCGACCCGCGTCACGCTGAAAACCGGCCTCGTCGAGTTCAGGTGACAGGGGTGAGGAGTGAGGTGTGAGGGAGATGACGGCCTCTCACTTCCCCCTCACACCTCGCCCGGATGGCGCAGGATCATAGTTTTGATATCGTCTCGAAGGTGAACCTGCAGGAGCTGCGCAACGCGCTGCAGCAGGCGCACAAGGAGATCAGCACGCGCTTTGACTTCAAGGGCAGCAGCGCGGGCGTCGCCTTCGACGAGCCCGCCGGCGTGTTGAAGGTCACCGCCGACCATCAGGTGCAGCTGACGAGCGTGATCGACGTCGTCGAATCGAAGCTGGCGAAGCGGGGGGTCTCGCTCATGGCGTTCGCGTGGAACGCCCCCGAGCAGTCGCCAAGCGGCGTCATGAAGCGCTCAGCCACCCTGCAGCAAGGATTGACTTCCGAGAAGGCCAAGGCGATCACCAAGACCATCAAGGATCTCGGCCTCAAGGTGCAGCCCCGTATTGACGGTGACGCGGTGCGGGTGTCCGGCAAGCAGCTTGATGAGCTGCAGGCCGTCATCCAGGCGCTGAAGACCGGGGAGTTCGGGGTTCCGCTCCAGGTCGAGAATTATCGGTAAGGGTGCGGGACGGGAAGCAGGGTCGGTCCATCCCGAACACCAGGGGACCACGGCCTTGGCCGTGGGGCTCCATAACGACAGGAGGTCACATGACGCCACAACTTAGGGAGCCAGGCGACGTAAGTCGGCTGGCTGAATGTGCCCCTCACCCAGCGTTGGGTCTGGTTCGGGCATGCCGGATACGACTGGGGGTGGAGAGGACATCCCAGCGAGCCAGGTCGGCTCCACCGCTGGGTGAGGGGTCAATTCGGCCATATCAGTTACGTCCCCCACACCCAGGTAGCCTGAGGTAGTAGGGAATCCTGGGTGTGGGGGACGTAACTGATGGCCTCATTGAAGGAGGTGGAGATGACCGGGGGAAAGAACTGTGCGGTGTGCAAGATCGTGGGTTTCCTCGTCGCCATCGGGGCGCTGAACTGGGGATTGGTGGGGATCTTTCAGTTCAATCTCGTCGAGAAGCTGCTCGGGGGATGGCCGGGAGTCGTGAAGGTCGTCTATGGGCTCGTCGGGATCGCCGGCGTCCTCAAGCTGCTCTCATTAGTCAAGTGCTGCCCGTGTCAGCGAGAGGCGTGTGAGCCGAAGAAATAGTCGTGCGTGTTGATCGCGCGTTGGTGATCCAGTGACACCCATCCAACCAGCCGGCGAGGGCGAGGTCTTGAAGCTGGGCCCGCCCTCGCCCGGTGACGTGACGATCACGGTCGATCCGCGGCGCACCGGCAGCGCCTTCTCGATGGGGATCGAGACGCTCCTCCCGGGGGCGGAGATCCCGCTGCACAAACACCTGGCCCAGGATGAGGTGTTGTTTGTGCACAAGGGGCAGGGCCGTGCCGTGCTCGAAGGGCGGGCCATGACCATGGTTCCTGGCATGATGGTCTATGTGCCGCGGCAGGCCTGGCATAGCTTGCGCAATACGGGCACCGGCCTCTTGCAGATTGCGTGGACGTCAGTGCCCCCGGGCATCGAAGAGTTCTTCCGTGAGCTCTCGCACCTGGGGGGCTCCGCGAGTCCTGCCGCAATCCTGGAGATCGCGAAGCGCCACGGAATCGAATTTCCTCAGGATGGCCAAGCGCCGGTCGCTGGAGCGCCAGCGAAAGGATCCAGACGCCGTCGACACCGCCATCGTGGCGGCAGAGGAGGGGGGCGGGGCGGGCAGCCGTCTCAACGCCGCCCGCCGCAGGAGACGCCATCGCCCAGACCCTCGACCGCCGCGGCCCAGGGACGCGGCGGGTCAGGAGGTAGCGCGGGACCCAGGGCAGGCCCGCGTCCCAGCGCTCCGCTGCCACCTGCTCCCCCTCCTGCTCAGGCGCCACCGCCGCAGGCGGCGCGGTCCGCTCGCAATCGTCCCGGGACGCGCAGGCCTCCTCACTCGCGGCGCCATGTGAAGGAAGTGTATATGGGCGGCCGCTGGGTTCAGGTGGTTGGCGAAGGACCGGTCATTGCCCCTGGGCATGGGCGATCAGAGAGCCAGGGCCAAACCAGGAAGGACAAGCGTGAGTCCTCTCCAGGGACGTGAAGTTGACTCGAAATGAGGCCGATGGCGGCACAAGACCACATGAGCCCCTCCCCCCACCATCACCAGCGGTCTCTTCAGCGCTTTTCCATGGGGTGTGAAGGAGGGCCGGCGATGTCGAGCGTGCGCGCTCTTCTCAAGATTTGGACACTGGGTCTTAGCCTGATGACCGCGTTCAGCCTGGCTCACCCTGGTAGCGTCTGTGCCGAATCGGTCGGCAGCCCGTCAGGCATCTTGAAGAAAGGCAAATGGTCGTTCGGGTTGGGGGGGGGATCCGTTGTGGGGAGAGACTTCGGGGGTGGCGTGACAGCGGTCATGTACCAGGCGGGGCACTTCCGCGGGTATGGCCTGACCGACTGGCTCAGCATCTACGGGAAGATCGGCGTGGCGTATCTGGAGGTGGACGATCCCTCGATTAAGAGAAGGGATGGGACGACCAAACACAGCCTTGGCGGCAACGTGATCTCCGGCGGTCAACTGAAAGCGAGGTTCTTCGAAAACCGCAGGAGAGATTTTGAATGGGATGGCAGCTTCCAATATGTCGACATCCGCGGACGCCATCGAGATAAGAATCTCGGGAAATGGCATGAATGGCTGTTCGCGACGAGTCTCGCGAAGGGGTTCGGGAGGCTCAAACCGTACCTTGGCGTGAAATATTCCCTGACCTACCTCCCGTATAAGATCAAGGAAGACAACCACCTCCTCGGGCAGGGGAGATACCACGTGGGAGCCGTGGGTCCTTTCTTCGGAACGGACTTCTCCTTCGGCCGCTATGAGGACGTGGTCTTGAACATCGAGAGCTCCTACCTCAACGGTGCAGAGGTCGACGTGGCCCTGTCATACAGTTTTTAGTCCCCTCCTTCCCGCCATGACCCCTTGCTCGTTCGTGCCGTTCATGAGGCACAGCGCTCACACGGGGAAAATGTACGAGAAGAACTCCGCGCGGCTGCTCACCTCGGCCTTTTCAAACACCTGCGTGATGTAGTGTTTGACCGTCTTTTCGGAGATCTGCGCCATCTCCGCGATTTCTTTATTGCTCAACCCCTTGAGCAGCAAGCGGGCGATCTCTTCTTCCCGTTTGGCCAGGTTTAGCGGGGCAAACCCACGGTCCACGCAATCCTGGAGGGACTGGGGCGAGGCCAGCACTTTCCGAACGATCCGGAGCAGCGACCCGAAGGAAAAGGGTTTTTCCAGCAGGTAGTTGGCGCCGGAATTCAACGCTTCCCTCGCGTACTCCGTGCTGTTAAAGGCCGTGATGATGATCGCCGGGGTGAAGATGTTCTGCTGGCGCAGCTCCTTCAGCAGCTTGATGCCGTTCGAGCCGGGCAGGCGGATGTCAATGAGCAACAGGTCGTACCCCCCAGGCGCGGCGACCTTCAGAAAGTCCTCCGCCGTCCTAAAGGTGTCGCACTGGACCCCCGCCTCGTTGAACTTGCGCGCGAAAATGGTGCGCGCGTCCAGATCATCCTCGATGTAGGCCGCGTTCATGCGGGACGTCCCGGGATCCACAGGGTGGCGTCTGCCCGGCCTCCCGTATTCGACAAGTGGAGCGATCCCCCAACAAGCGCCAAGGAATTGTGCACGAGCACGAGGCCGAGGCCAAGCCCGTGCTGGCTCTCCACCGGTTCTTTCCCCTGAGCCAGGAGGACCGCTTCCGGATAGCAGTTACCGGTGTTGCGGATGTGCACCTCGAGGGAGCCCGGTCGGTCTGGGCTGGAGCGTGCCATGAGCTGGATGGTGCGGGTTCCATCCTCGTGGAGCACGGCCTCCAAGGCGTTATTGATCAGCGGGGTGAAGCACTGCTCGAGCAGCATCGGATGCATGTGGACCACAAGCGAGTCTGCCTGCCGCTCAAGGGTGATGTTCATTTGGCGCAGCCGCGGCTGCACCTTGTCGGCAATGAACTCTTCCAGCCACGCGCTGAGGAGGACGGGCTCTCGGAGGTCCAGCTCATCGTCAGACGCGCTCCAGCGGCTGAGCTGGTTGGTGAAGGTTTGGAGACGGCTCAGGTTGCGCTCCAGGATGGCGATGTCCTCCGGTGTGAGGTGCTGCAGCCCGCTCTCCAGGACCGCCGTCACGTTGTGCAGGGGGTTGCGGATTTCGTGGAGGATGTGGGCGCTCAACGTTTGGGTCAGGAGGTGACGCTGGAGATTCGCATTCTCCGTTGATAAGGTGCGGTTGATTCGTGCTTGCGAGCGGATGTGGTTAAAGGCAAGTCCCGCCAAGGCACCCAGCACTCCCTCCAAGAGGACCGACACAGCATCGCTTATCCAAATAAATGTTTTTGGAGCGTGCGCGGCCTCGAAGTCCACCTGCTGGGACACGACGCCATAGGTCAAGCCCAGCGTCCCGCCGATCACCAACGCTCGCCACCGCTTCCAGAAGGCACGAGCTGTTTCTCGGTTGATCCACCTCATACGCATACGCGATCCTCCTGCATCGGTCATAGTATACCAAGGAACCGGTTCCGCAGGGTCATCCGACTAAAGTCTGATAGGCAGTCGTCGGCGCGCACTGTACAATTAACCTGAGTGGCCTCGGGTGCAGGCGAGAGTGCGTAGTTGTTTTTTACCATATTTATCATAGAATAGGAAGGTGATATGGCGGTTGCATTCTCGATTGGTGTCAGGCGGTCTTCCGATCAGGCACTCAACCACAAGGCTGACCAGGAAAACGGCTTCTGGCTGCCGGGGGAGGACGACCGCACCCTCATCCTCATTCACGGCCTGACGGGAACCCCCAACGAGCTGAAGTTTTTGGCGAACTTCTTCAATCGAAAAGGGTATACCGTCGTCTGCCCGAGACTCGCCAACCACGGCCGGCCGATGGACATCCTCAAGACGACCACCTGGCAAGCGTGTTACCAGTCGGTGCGAGAGGCCTATGTGAAGATCCAGGCGAAGGGTCGGAGCGGCCCGGTGTTTACGGCCGGCCTCTCGATGGGTGCCTTGCTCGCCCTGCTCCTTGCCGAGGAGTTCCCCGACGAGATCGCCGGCGTCAGCTGCCTCTCCCCAACCTTCTTTTACGACGGCTGGAACATGCCGTGGTACCGACACGTGCTGTTCCCGCTCTGCTGCCTCACCCCGCTTCGGCAGTTCTTCTATTTCAAAGAGGAGCCCCCCTACGGGATCAAAAACGCCGCGATCCGCCAACGCGTGCATCACTATTACAGCCGTGCCACCCTGCACGATGTGGATGGGGTGGCGAAACACGGCTACCCCTACATCCCGGCGACCCTCCTCTATCAACTCCATCTCTGCGTGCGGCATCTCAGGCCCCGCCTCCCGTTGATCCGTGTTCCGGTTCAGTTGATCCAGGCCCAACACGACGACATGACCAGCGTAAAAAATTCCTTGTTCATCTACAGGAAAGTTGGTTCTCAGATGAAAGAGCTGGAGCTGCTCCAGAACTCCTACCACGTTGTCACGGCGGACCAGGAGCGAGAGGTTGTGGCGCAGAAGATGCTGGAGTTCTTCACCCGCCTCCAGGGTGGCGCCACGACGACTCCTGCGGACGCATGTCCCAGTGGGGACGATGCCCTCCTTGCCTCGTGAGGGGAAGGCGGCGGCGGCCAGCCGCGTACCGAGCCTCAACGCCAAAGGCCGCTCACTCGAGCTCTCGGACTGCGCGGTCTTCTTTGACTTTGACAATACCGTGACGGTGTTTGATGTGCTCGACGATGTCCTTGAGCTGTTCTCGGTCGATCGCAAGTGGGTGGAGCTCGAGCGCGCCTGGCGGGAAGGGCGCATCGGGTCACTCGAATGCCTCAGGGGCCAGCTCAGGTCGGTGAGGGTGACGAAGCCAGCCCTCGCGACGTACCTCTCCACCGTGCCGATCGATCCCTCCTTTAAGACCTTGGTGGGGTTCTTCCGGGAGCAGGGGGTCCAACCGGTGATCTTGAGCGACAGCTTTTCATTCTTCATCGATGAGATCCTGCGGGTTCACCAGATCACCGGCGTGACGGTCTACTCGAACGACATGCAGTTCTCAGGGGCGCGCCTGTATCCCGCATTCCCGTACGCCGACGGCTGTCCGCGGTGTGCGCACTGCAAGAAGCCGCACGTGCTCAACAGCCGAGCGGCGGAGAAGACCGTGCTCTATATCGGCGACGGCCTGTCAGATGTCTGCCCGGCCCAACATGCAGACCTCGTCTTCGCGAAGGGGAGCCTGTTGACGTACTGCCGGGAGACGGACCTCCCGTGCGTCGAGTTTACCGATCTCGGGGACGTCTACCGCTACCTGAAGAGAGCCGCGCCATGCGCGAAACGCTGAAGATGCCGAAGCCTGCGACCCCCCTTGACGATCGGAGCCTCCTTGAGTTGGAGGCCAAGTATTGCTCCTGGGGCGACACCGTCCACTATACCGACCGCTTAACGATCTTTCGTCGCGCCGAAGGCAGCTACCTCTACGACGGAGCGGGGGTGGAGTACCTCGATCTCCAGATGTGGTATTCCGCCGCCAGCTTCGGGTACAAGCACCCGCGGCTCACTGCGGCGATGAAGCGGCAGCTCGATACCCTCCCGCAGCTCGCCTGCCAGTATCTGCATGAGGAGAAGATCCAGCTTGCGGCTCGGCTCGCGCAACGGATTGAGAAGACGTTTGGGGTGAAAGGGAGGGTGCACTTTAACGTGGGGGGGTCGGCGGCGATCGAGGATTCGCTCAAACTGGTGCGCAGCTCCACGGGGAAAAACCTCGTCTTCGCCTTCATGGGCGGCTACCATGGCCGGACCCTGGCGGCCTCCGCGATCACGTCGAGCTATCGCTATCGTGAGCGGTTCGGGCATTTTTCAGACCGGGCATGCTTTGTGCCGTTCCCGTACGCGTTCCGATGCCCGCAGGTCCATGGGGGGGAGACCTGCACCCACCACTGCCTGAAGGAGTTCGAACGGCTGTTTGAGACGGAGTACCACGGCGTGGTCAACCCGAAGACCGGGAATTGCGAATTTGGCGCGTTCTACATCGAACCGGTGCAGGTCCGATCTGGCTACATCGTTCCGCCTCCTGACTACTTCTCACGGCTGAAGGAGATCCTGGACCGCTACCACATCCTGATGGTGGATGATGAGATTCAGATGGGGTTCTTCCGAACCGGGAAGTTCTGGGCCATCGAGCACTTTCACATCGTGCCGGACATCATCGTGTTTGGCAAAGCGCTGACGAACGGCCTGAACCCCCTCTCGGGGATCTGGGCGAAAGAGGGGCTGATTGCTCCGGAGCTGTTTCCGCCGGGATCGACCCACTCCACCTTCTCGTCCAACCCGCTGGGAACCGCCGTCGGGTTGGAGACCATGAAGCTCCTTGAGGAAGACGAGCCGTACTTCACGCAGGAGGTCCCCAAGAAAGGCGCGTATTTCGTCACCGGCCTGAAGCGCCTCCAAAAGACATACCCCCAGATCGGTGACGTCGGCGGCCTGGGACTGGCGATCCGAGTGGAAATCTGCCAGAAAGACGGCGTGACCCCCAACAAAGAGCTCACCGACGCGATCACGCGGATCGGCTTGAGCGGGACGCTTGAGGTGAGGGGCAAGCGACGGGGCTTGGTGCTTGATGTGGGCGGGTACTATAAGAACGTCTTGACCTTAGCCCCCTCGCTCTATATCCGGGAAGACGAGATCGACCTCGCCATTGACCTCTTCGAAGAAGCCCTGCGGCAGGGGATCGCAATGACCTCCGATGGGAAGCTCGCCGCGTCCTCGGTATTTCTCCCACGCAGGGAAGCCCACCGCGTGACTGTTTCACGTGGAGCCCCACCCCGCCAAGGCGGGGTGGCACCTATGATGTCGCCCCGCGTGCCCGCCCCGGCTCGCGCCGGCGTCGGGCCGGGGGGGCGACATCCCGCCCACCCGCTCGATGGAGCGCACCCGAGGGGCCCACGGCCATAGGCCGTGGCCCGATGGCGGGGTCGCTGACCCCTCTCCTCCAGGATCGGACGTGTTAGCCGAAACGCTCAGGATCCTCAATTTCGACGACAGCGTGACCCGCCAGCGAAACCTCCTCAGACGCGTTGACCCCGTGATCGTCGATCTCACACACCTCGGCCCCGTGTGCCGGATTTCGATGGATGGCGCGGCGGCCAAGGCAATCCGGCGCGCCCTCAAGCCGGAACTCAGAAGCGCCGTGACGTTCGTGGGATCAGGGGATTTTCACCACGTCTCCAGCCTGCTGATCGAGCAATTTGAGGAACCGATCAGCGTCATCGTCTTCGACCATCACCCAGACTGGGACACGCTTCCGCCCAAGCTACACTGCGGTTCCTGGGTGACCGAGGCGCTCAGGCGTCGGAACGTCAAGAAACTCATCCTCCTGGGGGTCTCCTCCGAGGATATCTCCAGCCCCTGGATCCAGACCGGGAATCTTCGAGCCTTCGAAGGGGACCGCGTTGAGCTCTACCCCTATGCGCACCGACCGACCAAAATTTTCCTGAGGCATGTGCCGGACAACCGCTGCGCCAGAGTCACGAAGACATTCCTCTCCAGCACGATTCATTGGCAGGAACTTGGCCAGCAGAACATGACCGCGTTCGTGGGGTCAGTCCTCGATCGGCTTGAGCCAAAGCAGGTGTATGTGAGCATCGACAAGGACTGTTTGAGGGTGCAGGATTCGCTGACGAACTGGGAGGAAGGCCGCTTTTCTCTCGAGGAGTTCCTGCCGCTGTTGCGGTTGATCGATGAGCGTCTGGAGATTGTCGGGTTGGATATCGTCGGGGATTACTCCCCGCCGGTGGTGAAGGGATGGCTCAAGGCCGCATTGGCGCGGATCGACCGTCCGCGAGACTATAGCGCAAGAGGGAAGCCCGAGTCCTCCATCACCGCGGTGAATGAAGGGACGAACCTCAAGATTCTTGACGTGTTGACCCGCCAGTCTGTTCCTGCTCCGGAGCCCCGTCGCGCGACCCGTCCCTAAACTCACGCCGTCCGCCCACGGCTAACTGAGCGCGACGCACAGAATCCCCACGACAATACACGCCGTCCCGAGCAGGCGCATCCAATTCACCTCTTCCCCGAGGAACAGGTACGACGCCCCCATCACGAGGAGGAACTGCATGCTGCCGAAGGGGAACGCGAGGCTCAGGTCCACCTGCGCGAGGACCGTCCACCAGATGATGAGCCCGCCTGCGACCAGGGCGAACCCGCACCAGATGCCGGGCATCGTGATGACCTTGAGGAAAAAGGACCGGTAGTCGTTGACGCCTCGGAGGGGATCAATGCCCAGGGTGTTGACACTCCGCTTAAAGACGATCTGGGATCCGGCGTCGAAGAGCTCAACCAGGAAGATGAGGAACAGGATCTTGAGCGTCATGTGTTCCGGCGTGTTTTCCTTGCCGCCGATTGAGAGACCAGGCAGACCCCCAGCATGATGAACAGGACCCCAAGCCACCGAAGGGCCGTCACCCGTTCATGGAGGACCGCCATGGAGATGAGGGGGACTAAGAGATAGTCAATGCTTTGCACGGGGAAGGCCAGGCTGAGGTCAACCTGCGAGAGGACGGGCATCCACAAGAAAAACATCACAATGTAGCACACCACCCCCACCCAGAGCCCCGTGCCCGAGACCAGTCGTGAAGCAAATGCAGGGAAATTCGCAAACGTAATCTCGTGGATGCCGGGCGCCATCGCCCCCTGCTTAAACAGCAGTTCCGCCAGCGCGTTGAGGGCATCTGCCATGAGGATGAGGACAAAGAGGGGGATGGTCAGCCGCCCCCGCGCGGTCCGCGTCCGCGGCTGTCGTCTCGGCTTGAGCGTCGGATCAAAGTTCTGAGGCTTCAAGACGGCGCTGAGGAGGCTGAGGAGGCTATTCATGAAGCGATTCCTATGCTTGAAGTAGATCGCCTGTGGCGCCAAGGTAAAGTCGAGCCGCTTCTTGGGATCGTAGTTGAGCGCCCCGGTCGCATACCGTCGGATCCCGTGCTGGAGGCACCAGTTCAGGATATCGCGGAACGTCAGGTAATAGAGGTGGTAGTCGTACGCGACCGCGTAGTCCATCCCCAGGTATTCGTCCATGAGCGTCGTCCCAGAGACGAGGCAGAGATCGAACGCCACCAGCCGCCCATCGAGGTACCAGAGGAAATATCTGGTCTCCTCGGGCATGTTCCGTGAGATGCGCTCAAAAAACTCCTTGGTGACCAGCTCGAATTTCGCCTGGCTTTTCTCGAAGGTCTTGAGGTAGAGCCGGTAGGCGTCATCGAGGGACTCGCCGAGGTCGCGCCGGACTTCCATCGTCAGATTGATCCGGCCGTCGACCGTTTTGAATTTCCGCTTGAGGTCCTTCCGTGTGGCTCGGCTCAATGAGGCGAGATACGCGTCAACGGAGCGAAACGACAGGTCTAAGGTGGCCGCCGGGTAGCTCGGCATCATGTGAAACCCGCCTTGGAGCAGCGGTTGAAACATGGGCAGGTCGTCGTCGGAGAAATCTTTGAACGCGAGGAGCCCGGCCCGCTCCCGTCTGGCGATGGACTCCATGGCGCCCACCAGGGCGTGCGCCAGCGGCTCGCGATCAGCGTCCGCCGCGACCCCGAGCCTTCCCTCGCCGGTCGGCGATCCGCAGATCAAGACACGGATGGTGAAGGCCCGCGGGAGAGCCTTCTTGATCCAGGACAGCAGCGTCTTGAGCGGGCCGCCCGTTGTCGTCTCGAGCGAGTAATCCATAATGAAGCAGGGGGCCACGCAGACGGTGCGCGACCCCTGGCGGATGGAGATGTAATAGAAGGTGAATTGGCGGGTGAGCGTTTCCTCAATCGTCTTGAAGAACTGATACCCCTCCGGGCTGGGAGGGAAGAGGCGGTCCCACTCCTCTGTGGCGATGTCCTTCAGAGTCCGTGAGATCGTGACGGTGAACGGCGCGTCCTGCGGCATGTCGTCAGTTATACAAAGCGTTCCACCCAGAAAAATCAAGCCCTATTTTAAGGTATAATGGACCGTTAGTTGTATTTTTTGACCTCCCCCCGTCAACGAGGCCGGTTGCCCATAGAGTCCCGGGGTGGTAGAACACCAGCAGGTAGATAAGGTGGATAAGGTGACAGTCACTTTTGGTGACTGTTTGGGGATACCCATTTCTCATGTTGCTTGAGCCGGTGATCGGGCGGATGATTCTCATGAGCCTGAAGGGGCTTGCCGCGATCACCCTGCTCTTCGGGGCGTGGAGTGCTCTGAGCCCCGGGCAATCGATTGCGCTGTATCAGGCGATCATGCGCGGGTTCAACTGGCGGGTCGAGCCCATCGACCGGCCACGAGAGCTCCTCACGACGCGCTGGCTGGGGATCGGGCTGGCCTGCTGCAGCGTCCTGAATTTCTTTCTGCTCCGGTGAGGTGATGAGGAATTCCGTACCGGGTACGAAAGGGACACGTAAGGCAGAGTAACCTGTCCCCTCGGTACCCGGTACCGTAACCAGTTTTATATGCTGCATGAAGATAATCAGAGTTCGCTCTGTCCTGCTGTTGAGCGCGTGTACGATGATCGGGTCAATCAACGCTATGACGGAGACGTCGAGTGCGCCTCAGGAAGGTACCGAGCTGATCGGTACGGCTGCCCCAGCCTGGGAGGCGGTTGAGTGGATCAACAGCAAGCCGCTCACGCTTGACCAACTCCGTGGCAAGGTCGTCCTCGTGCGATGGTGGACCGGCCCGGAGTGCCCCTACTGCGCCGCCTCGGCACCGAACTTAACTGCTTGGCACCAGAAATATTCCCAGCAAGGCCTGGTCGTCATCGGTTTCTACCACCATAAATCACCGACGCCGCTCTCTCTGGCGCATGTGAAAGGTTTAATGGAGCAATACCACTTGACGTTTCCTATTGCGATTGATCCGGGATGGCAGACGCTCAAGCGCTGGTGGCTCGACGGGCATGATCGACAGTGGACGTCAGTGAGCTTCCTCATCGATCGCGACGGGATGATCCGCTACATCCATCCTGGGGGCTCGTATAGCGAAACAGAAGCCAACGCGATCGAGGCTCTGATCTTGCAGCTGCTCAATGCGCCCCAGCCAAAAGCCCTACCCAGCATCCACCCAGGCTCATCATGAAGTTCTCGCGACGGACGTGAGAAACGTGCCAGCTACCGCGGTGCCTGGCACCGGGCTTATTTTGAAAAAGAGAACCGGTACGGATTTTAGAGCCGGACTCTCAGAGTGGATTCTCTTCGTTCGGCATCGCGATGCTGTGGAGTTCCTGCTGGCCGGCGATCACGATGCGATCAAGCAAGGAGTTGACAAATAATCTCAATATGAGATATAGTCGTTAATGCACGTCATCTCGAAGAAGAAGCTCAAAGATTTCTGGGAGGAACATCCTGAAAGCAAGAAGCCGCTGGAAGCATGGTTTAAGATCATGCGAGCGGGCCGTTACCATACCGTTCATGAGCTCAAGCGGACCTTTCCGAAGGCGGACAAGGTAGGCGACAGGGTGGTGTTTGACATCGCGGGGAATAAATACCGGTTGGTGGCAGTGATTCACTTCAATCGCTTCAAGGTTTATGTGCGATATGTGCTCACGCATCAAGAGTACGATCAGGGAGACTGGAAACATGGTTAACGTATTGGAGAAACCGCAATTCAAGCGAGCGTGGACCGTAGTCGGGGCGGGGTTGTCCATTAAGACCGAGCGCGACCACAAGAAGGCGGTTGCACTCCTTGACCGTTTGCTGGATGAGGTCGGAGAGAACGAGCATCACCCGCTCTTCGGGTTCCTGGAAGTGCTCGGAACGCTGGTGGAGAGTTATGAATCGGACCATATCGAGGTGAAGGGTGCGACGGGAGCGGATGTGCTCAGATTCCTCATGGAAGAGCACGGATTGACGCAGTCCGACCTGCCTGAGATCGGCAGCCAGGGCGTCCTCTCTGAGATTCTCCATGGCCGGCGCGAGCTGAACACTCGACACATCAAAATGTTGAGTGAGCGATTCGGCGTCTCTCCAGCGGCATTCTTCTAAAGAAACTCACCCGGAAAGGTGCCAGCTACCGCGGTGCCTGGCACCGGGCCGCGTCCCCACCGGACGCGGCATTCCGCACGCACCCTGATGGTGCATGCTTCAGCCGCGGCCCCGCTGGCCGTCGGCATTTCGCGGCAACCTCGATGGTTGCCGCTCCAGGGACAGGCAGTGTCGTCTGTTATGACCTCTATGCGCTGTATCGGCATGATCCACCACCAGATAGTTGACAACTATACGCTAATAGCGTATAGTTGGAAGTGAGCCAAATCGCCTATGGAATTTGTGGAAACCGGTGTCTTCACCGAGCGCATCGGAAAACTGCTGACGGATGAGGCGTATCGGGATCTTCAAGCGGTGCTGGCTGAGAACCCTCAGGCGGGCGAGGTGATTCCGGGCGCAGGCGGACTGCGCAAGATCCGCTGGCATGCGGCAGGTCGAGGCAAACGGGGCGGCATCCGGGTCATCTATTACCGCTGGTCGGAGCACCAGCTGTACATGATCTTCGCGTACGATAAGAGGGAGCAGGGCGATCTGACCCATGAGCAACTCAAGACGCTGCGCGTGTATGTCAAAGGAGGTGTCCTATGAAGACGAAGGACTTCGCTGACCTGCTCAAAAGCGTTGATGAAGCGAGGGACATTCGGGGAGGCAAGAGCAAGCCAAGCCGGATCATCACCTTCAACCCCGTGGAGGTAAAGTCGATCCGGAAGCGCCTGCACGTCTCCCAAGTGCAGTTTGCCCACCTCATTGGCGTGAGCGCCGCCACCCTGCGTAACTGGGAGCAAGGCCGGACATATCCCGAAGGTGCCGCGCGCGTTCTCCTCAAGGTCGCCGCCCGCCGCCCTGACGCAGTGTTAGAAGCCCTGCGCTCCTGAAACGTGCCAGCGACCGCGGGGCCTGGCACCGAGCTGATTTCCTTGACAGCGGCATCGTGGTATGCTAGTATTTCTAGTAAATAGAAATACAGGAGGTGTTCAATGGCAGAGACCATCGTGAAGGTGCAAAAGAACAAGAATATCACTCTCCCCACCTGGCTCATTCAGCGGTTCCATATGGTGGTGGGGGATTTCGTGCGTCTGCAGGAAACGAAGGAAGGGGTGCTGATCAAGCCCGCAAGGCTCGTTGATCCATCGCAAAGCTACTTTTGGACTAAAGAATGGCAAGCCGGCGAACGGGAAGCCCAACAGGACATCCGCAAGGGCCGCGTGAAGAAGTTTAAGAGCGTCAAGGAGCTCATGGCCGACCTGCGCAAGTAATGCAGCTTCTGCGAACTGAGCGGTTCAAGAAAGACTTCAAACACCTCCCTTCTGAGATTCAAGAACGCGTCGGCAACACCCTTGAGCGATTCGTCGACAACCCGCGGCATCCCTCTCTCCATGTGAAGAAGATGGAAGGCGCCCCGGACATCTGGGAAATACGTGTCAGCGACAATTATCGAATCACCTTCCAGTTTGTGCAGGAGGGCGTCCTGTTGCGGCGCGTTGGAACCCATCATGTGCTTCGGCAACCCTAGCCGCCCGCCAATCTCATGGCTAAGGAAACATATTCGGAGACGGCCCAGGGAGGAACGCCTCCGCTTGTCCCTGAAACGTGCCAGCTACCGCGGTGCCTGGCACCGAGCGACTCACTCTGCGGCCGCTGCGCGGCCGCGGGTACTGGTGAAGGCCATGGCTAAGCTAAATGTGGAAGGGTCGTCTGGGTGTTCCCTCGTCGGAGTTCTCGGTCTGGGAAAATGAGGGTCAGGTCTTGCAATACGACATGCGTTGAAGCTGAGATGTTGCAACGCAAGACCTGACCCCATTTTTATGAGCTATCAATACGAGGGGTGTAGCAGCAATGACTCGGACAAGGTGACAGTCACCAAAAGTGACTGTCACCTTTGGGGACACCCATATTCGGCCTCGAGCGCTCCTCGGGATCAAAAGCGTGGAAGGGTTCTCTGGGTGTTCCCTCGTCGGAGATCTCGGGCTACGCCCTCGACTCCTCCTCGGGATCAACCGTAAGTTTGCAGTGAGGGAGGTTGTTTAATGACGAAAACAATTTTTCTGCAAACTTACGGTTGTCAAATGAATGCCCGGGATTCCGAGGAAGTGCTTGGGATGCTGACGGCGCGGGAAAAGACAGCATGACCATTATCCGGGATACACTGAAGTTCAACGACTTGACAGGGATGGCGGCCCGAATCTTCGGTGATTTGGTGAAGGCGGTGGTGGATATAGACCGGGAACTGGTCGCGGTTGATGCCGAGCTTCATGCGGATTTGGAAGCTTTATTGCTTCAGGATGGTTCGACGCAAAGCAGTCTATGGGGCATTAACTTGTACCCTGAGCTGGAAGGGGAGCAATTCATTGAATTCGACTCTATGATCAATATGCGACCTTCCCAAGGCAATCGAAGCCGTGGGGTCGACAGCGAAGCCGTCCGCGCCAAAATTATTAGCATTATCAACAAGAGACTGGTTCGATGAGCTATCAGCATCACAGTCTCGCCGGGGGACGTTGGGGGCAGTTCACGTTCCTCGAACAGATGGCCAACATTGGCAGTGAGGTTGAGCGCGCCCTGAACTGGCGCACGAAGAATAATCCCGCCTATGCGCAGCGAGCTTCGGAGCGCGCCCTCGAACTGCTCGATTTGACGCTGACCAATGCACAAGGCCCTGCGCGCCTCAAAGAATTGGCCAGAGTCAGAGAGGTACTGGTCGATTTCTTTTTTGGAAATAACATGTATGCATCGACCGAAGCCTCATGGAGAAGGTACTTTTCACCCTTCACCTATGCCGCACGTCGGAATCATTGAGTAGGCCGTGGCATGACCAGAACCATTTTTCTTCAAACCTACGGTTGCCAGATGAACGTCCGGGATTCGGAAGAGGTCCTGGGCATGCTCACTGCGCAGGGATATGAGATTGCCAAAGAGCCGGAGGGGGCGGACGTCATTCTCTTCAATACCTGCTCGGTGAGGCAGCACGCTGAAGAGCGGGCGATTGGGAAGATGGGTGAGCTGTCCGAGTTGAAAAAAGAGCGGCCGGAGCTTGTGCTCGGCATCATCGGCTGCATGGCGAAGCTGCGGCAGGGGGAAATCTTCAAGCGCCTGCCCGCCGTCGATTTAGTGGCGGGGCCGGCGGAGTTGTATGATTTGCCATATTTGCTCGCTGAGATTCAGGAGAAGAGACAGAAGTCTCCGCCAAAGGCGGATCCGCCTCTGGCGGAAGAGGTCAGAAGTCAGAGGTCAGAAAATCTGAATTCTGAATTCCGACATCTGTCCTCTGAACGTGTAATCGCGGTGAGTCGGCAATACCGTCCACTCGACCGGAAACCATCCGGCGATTATCGAAAGCCTGGGATCAGAGCATTCGTCACGATCATGGAAGGCTGCGACAAGGCCTGCACCTACTGCATCGTCCCAAAGACGCGGGGGCAGGAGATCTCGCGCCGGGCTGAAGAAATCCTCGAAGAGATCACTCGGCTGGCGCGCGCAGGCTACAGGGAAGTGACCCTGTTGGGCCAGAACGTCAACTCGTACGGCAAACGGTTCCCAGATGGAACCGGCTTCCGCGGCCCGCTCGGCCGGCTGAGGCTATTAGAGGAAGCGCCGGACTCGCTCCTCGATTTCCCGCAGTTGCTGCGCTTGATCGACCGTCTGACGAACGTCTCGCGCATCCGCTTCACCACGAGCCATCCGTTTGACGCGCACGAGCGGCTCTTCGCGGCGATGCGGGACTGCGAGTCGGTGTGCGAGTCGCTCCATCTCCCCGTCCAGTCCGGTTCGAACCGCATCCTGCGCGCCATGCGCCGGGGCTACACCGCCGAGGCGTACCTCAAGAAGATCGAGAGCCTGCGCTGCCATGTACCAGACATCAGTCTATCAACCGACGTCATCGTGGGCTTTCCGGGCGAAACCGACGAGGATTTCCAGGCGACCGCGCGGCTCATGCAGGGGGTCCGCTATGACTACGCGTACCTCTTTAAGTACTCCCCGCGGCCCGGGACCGATGCGGCTGCCAGGGAGGATGACGTCCCGCAGGAGGTGAAGGAGGAGCGCCACCGGATCCTGCTCGCTCTCCAGGGGCGGATGTCAGAGGAGCGCCACCAGGGGTTTGTCGGCCGCACGGTTGAAATTTTAGTTGAAGAGCGGGGTCGGTTTGAGGGACAATGGTTCGGTCGGACCCGGGGCAACCACGGCACGATCGTGGAGAGCCCGGAGGACCTGCTTGGCTTGACAGTGCAGGCGACGATCACCCGGGGTACAGCACATACCTTATTCGGGAGCTACTCGCATGCAACGGATTGTGGCGCTCGTCGGACCGACGGCGGTGGGGAAATCCGCCGTCGCGGTGGAGCTGGCCCAGTCGCTGGGGGCGGAGATCGTCTCCTGCGACTCGATGCAGGTGTACCGGCAGATGCCGGGCCTCTCACAGGCGCCCACCCACGCCCAGCGCGCACAGATTCAGCACCACCTCATCGACTGCATTGAGCCCACCCAGTCTTTCAGCGTCGGGGAGTACCGCAAGATGGCGGCCCCGATCATCGACCAAATCCTCGCGCGCGGCAAGCGGGTGCTGATTGTCGGCGGCACCGGCCTCTACCTCCGCTCACTCACCGAAGGGCTCTGCGACGCCCCGCCGGCAGATCTTAGAGTCCGGGAGCAACTCTGGAACGAGTGCCAGGGCGTGGGCAGCGCTACCCTCTACAGCCGGCTACGCGGGGTTGACTCCATCGCGGCCTCGCGCATCCATCCCAACGACACGCGGCGCATCATCCGGGCGTTGGAGGTGTACGCCCTCACCGGCCGTCCCATCTCGAACTGGTGGCGGCAGGCGAGCGCTGAGCTCTTACACGGGCAGGTGACGGTGATCGGCCTCGACCGCGACCGGGAGGAACTCTACCGGCGCATCAACGAGCGGCTGCTCCGCATGGTCTACGAGGAAGGCGTGATTAATGAAGTGCGCCAGCTCCTGAAGCTCCCCCTTTCCCGGACCGCCCGGCAGATGCATGGGCTCACCGACATTGAACAGTACCTCAAAGAAGCAGTCAGCTTGAAGGATACCATCGCCGTCTGGCAGCAGCGGGTGCGCCACTACGCGCGTCGTCAGCTCATCTGGTTCCGACGGACCCCGGACATCCACTGGATGGAGATTCCCGCGGAGGAGCGCTCCTGGGAAACGAACGAGCGCATTCTCGACCTCTTGCGGCGCTCCCGCGTCGAGCGATCAGCCGCGGGAAGCGAGACATCGGGGGTCAGCGTCTAATCGTGTGTTCGGCCGTCCGGCGTACGGATTCCTCTCCTCTACTACTCCCCGGTGACCACTGTGTGACCTCAGGTTGCTGACGTTTCACCCCGTCGTCTAACCATGCCCAGCGAACGCGCCATCCTGGTGACCGTCCAACTGGACCCCCGCTTCCAGCAGGGACGCGTCGGGTGGCCCCTCGAAGACGAAGCCCGGGAGCTCAAGGAGCTGGCGATCTCCGCGGGCTGCCGGATCGTCGGGGAGCTGGGCGCGCGGCGCCACCAGCCGGTCGCGGGAACATTCCTTGGCAGCGGGAAGCTGGAAGAGATCGCCGCGGCGGTGGTCGACGGCCAGGCCCAGGTCGTCATCATCAATCAGGAGCTCTCGCCCGCCCAGCAGCGCAACATCGAAGAGCTGCTGCGCGTGAAGACGATCGATCGCACCCAGCTCATCCTGGACATCTTCGCCCAGCGCGCGAAGTCCCAGGAAGGGAAGGTGCAGGTGGAGCTGGCCCAGCTGCGCTACCTCTTGCCGCGGCTCGTTGGGAAGGGGGTCATGCTTTCGCGGCTGGGAGGCGGCATCGGGACGCGCGGTCCTGGGGAGCAGAAGCTCGAGGTGGACCGTCGGCGGATCCGCTCGCGCATCACGCGACTCGGCGACGAGTTGGAGAAACTTGGCCGACGCCGCGAAGCGACCCGCGCCCGGCGCAAAGAGACCGAGCTTCCCGTGGCCGCTCTCGTGGGGTACACGAACGCGGGCAAAACGACGCTGCTCAACCGGTTGACCGGCTCGAGCGGGAACGCCCAGGACCAGTTGTTCACGACGCTCGATCCGCTCGCGCGCCGGCTCAAGCTCCCCAGAGGGGACACCGTGATCGTGACGGACACGGTCGGGTTCCTTCACCAGCTTCCCCACCACCTCATTGAGGCGTTCCAGGCGACCCTGGAGGAGACGCAAGACGCGGACCTGATTCTGCACGTCCTCGATGCCAGCCACCCGCTCGTTTCCGAGCACGCGAAGGCGGTGGAAGAGGTGCTCAAGCAGCTCGGGCTCATGGAGAAGCCGACCATCACGGTGCTCAACAAGCGCGATCGGGTGGAAGACCGAACTCACCTTGAGGCATTGGAGCGTTCATCTGACCGCGCGTGCGCCATCTCGGCCAAGACAGGCGAGGGACTGGATCGGCTCCTTCGCCTCATCGCGGATGAGCTGAGCCTCCTCCTCGTTGAGCCGACGCACCTGCGGGTCCCTGGCGAGCGCTCAGACGTTGTTGCGACGATCTACCGGTCGGGGAAGGTGTTGAGCCGCCTGGAGGCTGATGGCGCCATCGAGCTCACCGCGAGGATTCCTGCCACACTGAAGGCCTCACTGGCCGACTACATTCACCCTTGACAACCCACCGCTTTTCGACTACACTTTTATTAGCACTCAAGTGTATCGAGTGCTAACTGTGATAACAAAAGGTAATTATCCCTTGACAGTAGGTACTATTTCTGCTAGGATATCTCTCAACAGGAGGGATAGACGATGCAGAACTACACGATTCGAGATTTTGACAAGGAGTTTCCAAATGACACTTCATGCCTGGAATGGTTGAGGAATTATCTGTACCCAGATGGCATCTGGTGTAAGGAGTGTCGCACCATCACCAAACATCACCGCGTCACTAAGCGGCGCTCGTATAGCTGTGACCGATGTGGTCATCACGTTCACCCGACGGCAGGGACAATCTATGACCATTCCTCGACGCCACTCAAGTTGTGGTTCTATGCCATCTACCTCATGTCCTCGACGCGCTGCGGCATTTCTGCCAAGCAATTGCAGCGCGAGTTGGGCGTTACCTATAAAACCGCATGGCGCATCTTCAAACAAGTGCGCTCGATGCTGACGGATGACGGAATGATGCTGTCTGGACAAGTCGAAGTGGATGAGACCTACATCGGAGGCAGGCGGCCTGGCAAGCGTGGTCGTGGTGCGGAAGGCAAGACGCCTGTGATCGGGTTGGCGCAGCGCAAGGGAAAAATCGTGGCTCGCGCTGCCGCTGATGTGTCGTCGGCTACCATCCTCCCGATGATCCAGCAACATGTACGGCCTGAGCAGACGACGGTCTTTACGGACGAACTGAAAAGCTACGATCCGCTTGCTCGTGCTCGCTACACGCATGAACGGGTCAATCATTCTCGCAAGGAATACGTCAAGGGTTCAGCCCACACGAACACGCTCGAAGGGTTTTGGTCATTGGTCAAGCAAGGGGTGCGGGGTATCTATCGTGCTGTGGATCACAAATATCTGCAATCCTATCTCAATGAGTATAGCTTTCGGCATAACCACCGGAATGACTTCGAGCCAATGTTTAAGACTTTTCTCGGTCAGGTCGGTCACGTCGTCTGCTGACCTTTTTGAGCGTTTTCTTGAACGCCTGTTCTGTAAGAACGTGAACTGATGATTCAGGACGGCGTAACGATTCTTTCACTCGTTTCCCCTTCATGGGGAATTTCTTAAGGTTGAATTATGTTTACCAGTGGCAGGATGAAGATCTACCACAAATCGTCCGGGTAGTTTGATAGGTGTGGCGTGTTTTCCGTCAACGTCCCAGGCAAATCCTCGAATTTCATACTTGAACAGGTAGCGCCGAGCCTGTGTAGCTTTGAATCTGAAAACGGGAAGCAGAGCAGGGACTTCCTGCTCTATTGAGTGGTAATCGCTCGTCACATAACGGACTCCTGGATTTCCAAATTGAGTCCAGTAAAGATTTTTGTCAATCTCAACTTCCTTGGAGGGGTACAGAGAGAAATCACCGCCTGTAAATCGCATCCCGTACTCATTGTGTCCTATTTGAAAGAGAAAACCATATAGTTTCTCTTTCTCAAACTTCGCCTCAATAACGGGAGGCCACATCAGGTCAAGAACAGGCGTTCCCTTGAGATTAGGCGTTCCAAGAAACTTATCCCAATCGTCCGTGTTGATATTGTGAAGCGTTAGTGTTTTGGCGAGTTGAGGAAGTTCGCACCACCAAGAAATGCCAGAAGCTAGTGGGGCAGCAATAATGACGTACAACAGGAGAATCCACCAAAGCAGAGGGTTTTTGGAAGGACCCCGCAGTTCTTTTAGAATATACCAGCAAAAAAAGAAGCCAGCGATAGCAAATATGCTGACGCTAAATGGTATGTTGTTTTTCACTAGCACACCGAAGCCAAAAAGCCCCGCTGCTGACTTGCCAGTATGCTTCTCAGCAAACTCCAGAAGTGCATAAAGGTAACGACGCCAAGGTGTGAGGGGGGGCGGGTTCGGGGGAGTTGAAGCTGTGTCGTTGGACATGGGTAGACTATTTGTATCATCTCAATTACCTTCCGTCAAGGGATAAATGCCTAACAAAATGAGCGTAACTGATTCTTATCAAAGGAGAAACAGAATCCTCGAGCTCGTGATCGAGGCGTACGTCTCGACCGCCTCTCCGGTTGGCTCCGAGATGGTTGCGCGCAAGCTCCACTCGAGCCTCAGCCCGGCCACCATCCGCAACATCATGGTGGAGCTGGAGGCGGCCGGCTTCCTTGAGCAGCCGCACACCTCCGCCGGACGGGTGCCGACCGACCGCGGGTACCGGTTCTACGTGGATACCGTGATGGGGGTACGCCATCTCGGTCCCGAAGAGATCCGTCAGATCGGGGCCCTCATCCAGCCGCCGGAGCTGGAGGTCGAGCAGTTGCTGGAGCGCGCGGGCAGCGCGCTGTCCGAGCTGACCCAGCAGGCGACCTTTGTGATGGCCCCGACGCTGAAGCAGAGCACCGTGAAGCAGATTGAGCTCGTGCCCCTGAGCCTCCGAAAGATCCTGTGCGTGCTGGTGGCGAATGAAGAGATGATTGCTTCTCACGTCGTGGAGATTGAGGAGCCAATGACCCGCGATGAGGCGGCCGCACTCGTGCGCTTCGTCAATACGGAGCTCACCGGGCTCTCCTTCAACGAGCTCCTGATGTCGCTCGAGCGACGCATGTTGGCGGAGAACGACTCGTTCTACCACGTCGTCAAGCGCTCCCTGAACATTTTGCAGCATGCGCTCTCCACCGAGCCCAATGAGCGCCTGTTGCTGGAGGGGACCCTCTACGTGGTCTCCCAGCCGGAGTTCAGCAGAAATCCACGAAAGGCGCATGAGCTGCTGAAGAGCTTGGATGCGGAAGTCCCGCTCTTGGAGCGCATCCGCCAGGATCTCTCGGCGGAGCGGGTGCAGGTGCGCATCGGCCGCGAGGTGCAGGTTCCGGGGCTTGAGGACTGCAGCACCGTCACCGCGCCGTTCTCGATCGGCGAGGACGTCGTCGGCGGGGTGGGGGTGCTGGGGCCGAAGCGGATGGACTACCCCCGCATCCACTCGTTCGTTGAGGCCATGGGGCGGTGCATCACTGAGCTGCTCACCCGGTGGGATGGGCTGTGATGACATGAAGATGGACGAGCAGGCGAAGGCTGGAGGGCCCGAGCAGGGCGAGCAGACCCCGCCGCAGGCAGGCCTGCCTGCCGCACCGAACGAGGGTCAATCTCCTGCGCATGGCGCGCCGCAGGCAGGGACGAGAGACCATCCGTCAGCGGAGTCGAAAGGAAAAGACTCGAAGGATAGGGAGATCGAGCGGCTGAAGCAGGCCCAGGATCGGTACCTGCGCACGCTCGCCGAATTTGAGAACACGAAGAAACGGCTCCACAGGGAAAAAGAGGAGTTTGTCCGGTTTGCCTCCGAGACGATGGTGCGGGAACTCCTGCCCATCGTGGACAGTTTGGATCAGGCCTTGGTGGCCGTGGATCCCTCGACTCCCCTACACCCAGGCGCTGGGTGTGGGGTTGCTCAGGATTCCGCCCCACAGGCAACACAGGAAGGGACCGTCGAGACGCCTGTGGGGCTTCATAAGCAGGCGGACATCCAGGCCATCATCAAGGGCATTCAACTGATTCACCGCCAGCTGTTGGGTGTGTTGGAGAAGGAGGGGGTCAAGCGCATCTCGACGGTGGGAGAGCCGTTTGACCCGCACAAGCATGAGGCTGTCGCGCAGGTCGAGTCCTCAGACGGGACCGCCGAGGAGACGGTGGTCGAGGAAGTGCAAGTCGGTTACACGATGCACGGCAAGGTGATTCGGCCGGCGATGGTGAAGATTGCGAAACGTACCAGCGATCAGAAGTCAGAGGTCAGAAGACAGAGGACAGAGGACAGAAGGTAGAAGGCCGAAGTCAGAAGTCAGAACAAGAAAGTCCAAAGTCAGAGCAAGCGGATGCCTGAAGCCTTCAGTATAAAGACCATTCGCGATTTACAAGTGTATCAGTTGTCGTATCGGCTCGCGATGGACGTGTTCGAGATCACGAAGAAGTTTCCAAAGGAAGAGACCTACTCGCTGATCGACCAACTGAGGCGGTCATCTCGATCTGTTGCAGGAAATATTCGTGAAGGGTATGCCAAGCGAAAATATGAGCAGGTGTTTGTCAAACATTTGAACGACGCACTGGGATCTTCAGAGGAGACGCGGACATGGGTAGATTTTAGTCGGGACTGCAACTACATCACGCAGGAAGAGCACGATCGATTAGATAAGGGCTACGATGAAGTGAGCGCAATGCTGTATGTATTGATGGAGAAGTGGCAGACATTTGAGGTTGATGCAATTTCTGACCTCTGAATTCTGACATCTGACTTCTGAAACTTCTAAGGAGGCATACAAAATGGCTAAGGTAATTGGCATTGATCTCGGAACGTCTAATAGCGCCTGCGCCGTCATGGAGCACGGGCGGCCGACGATCGTCCCCTCCGCTGAGGGAACGAGCGTCGGCGGCAAGGCATTCCCGTCGTACGTCGCGTTCACGAAGGATGGGCAGTTGCTCGTCGGGGAGCCGGCTCGCCGCCAGGCCGCCACCAATCCGGAAGGGACGGTGCAGGCCGCCAAGCGGAAGATGGGGACCGACCACGTGTACCGCATCTACGGGAAGGACTATACGCCGCAGCAGATCTCCGCGTTCATCCTGCAGAAGGTCAAGCGGGATGCGGAGGCCTATCTCGGCGAGCCGGTGAAGGAAGTCGTCATCACGGTGCCGGCCTACTTCAACGACAACCAGCGGCAGGCGACGAAGGACGCCGGGGCGATCGCGGGCCTCGAGGTCCTGCGCATCATCAACGAGCCGACCGCGGCGTGCCTCGCCTACGGGCTCGATAAGGCGGGCAAGGAGCAGAAGATCCTCGTCTTCGACCTGGGCGGCGGCACGCTGGACGTGACCATCATGGACATGGCACAGGGCGTCTTCGAAGTGAAATCCACGAACGGTGATACGCAGCTGGGCGGCACCGACATGGACCTCGCCCTCGTGGACTATATCGCCGGGGAATTCAAGAAGGAAACCGGCATCGACGTCCGCTCCGACAAGATGGCGGCCCAGCGCATCCGCGAGGCGGCGGAGAAGGCGAAGATCGAGCTCTCGAACGTCCTGGAGACCGACCTCAACCTGCCGTTCATCACGGCGGATGCCTCAGGCCCGAAGCATCTCACCATGAAGCTCACGCGCGCAACTCTTGAGCGGCTCATCGAGCCGATCATCAGCCGCTGCCGCAAGCCGGTTGAGCAGGCGTTGTCGGACGCCAAGCTGCGGCCATCGGACGTTGACCGGATCATCCTGGTCGGCGGCCCCACCCGCATGCCGATCGTCCAGCGCTTCGTCGAAGACGCGGTGGGAAAGAAGGTCGAGCGCGGGGTGGACCCGATGGAATGCGTCGCGACAGGGGCCGCGATCCAGGCCGGCATCATCAAGGGCGAGGTGAAAGACGTCCTCCTTTTGGATGTCACGCCGCTGTCGCTCGGGATTGAAACGCTCGGAGGCGTTTTCACGAGACTCATCGAGCGCAACACGACGATCCCAACAAAGAAGAGCCAGGTTTTCTCGACCGCGGATGACAACCAGCCCGCCGTGACCATACGCGTGCTGCAGGGCGAGCGGCAAATGGCGGCTGATAACGTCGAGCTCGGACGCTTTGACTTGGTCGGCATCCCGCCGGCTGCGCGCGGTGTCCCACAGATCGAAGTCACCTTCGATATCGACGCGAACGGGATCGTCCACGTCTCGGCGAAGGACCTGGGCACGGGGAAGGAGCAGTCCATCAAGATCACCGCGCCCCACAAGCTCGCGAAGGACGAGATCGAGAAGATGGTCAAGCAGGCGGAGCAGTTCGCTGAGGCGGACAAGCAAAAAAAGGAGCTCGTCGAGGCGAAGAACCAGGCGGATCAGCTCGTCTACGCCACGGAGAAGAGCCTCAAAGAGCTCGGCGACAAAGTCAGCCAGTCGGACCGGCTAGCCATCGAGCAGGCCTCGCGCGACTTGAAGGACGCGATCAAGTCCGAGGACGTCGCCAAGATCAAGCGGGCGAGCGAAGCGCTGACGCAGGCCTCGCATAAGCTCGCGGAGGAAGTGTACAAGAAGGCTCAGGCTCAGAAGTCAGAAGACAGAAGTCAGAAGTCAGAACAAGCTGAAGAGCCAGCGGAGAAATCGCGTGGCAAGGACGACAAGGTCGTGGACGCGGAGTTTAAGGTCGAAGACGACAAGTAACCGCGTTTAGTGGATAGGAAAACATCTTAAAGGAGAAAAGCGATGGCAAAACGTGTGGAAGCCATCTCGACATTGAAGCGGCGGTATCCGAAAGAGTGGCTCCTCCTCACCAACGTCGTGGCGGATGATCTGACACGTCCGATTAAAGGCAAGCTGGTCGCGCATAGCAAGAACCGGGACGACATCTATGACCGCCTTGCCCGCGTACGTGCGAAGAGCGTGTCGATTGAATACACGGGTAAGATTCCAAAGGACCTTGTCGTCGTATTCTGGTGCCGATAGCGTATGGGGCAACAGGCATTTGACCCGGCGCGGCACATCATTATCGTTCGGGTGAAACTTCAGGATGAGAGCGGCCGGCTGTTGTATTTGCAGATGGCCCTCGACACGGGCGCATCGATGACGGTCATTCCATGGCAAGCCGCTGAGAGGCTGGGACTCGATCCCGCGAGGAGTCGTCGGAGAGTTCGGTTTATGACGGGTAGCGGAACGGAAGTAGCGCCGATTATCACTGTGCCTGTCATGGAACTGATAGGGGTGCGCGTGACCAATGTGCCAGTGCTATGCCATGATTTGCCGCAGCGGAGTTTGGTCGATGGCTTGCTCGGTCTCAGCTTCTTGAAATACTGCCGCCTGAACATTGATTTTCCAAAAGGCGTCCTCTCGCTCGACTTGTCAAACAGAAGTCGGACATCGGGTGTCGGAAGTCGGTGAGGAATGCCAACGACGAAACGGATAAAGGTGTGCTATGACTCGCACGGCAACACGCTCAATGTGTGGTTTGATGACCCGAAGAAAGAGCACGTGTGCGAAGAGACCGGGGAGGAGGTCGTGTTGATGAAGGATCGCCGCGGCAAGGTCATTGGCTTCGAGAAACTGAATTTCCTCTCCGGCAAGCACCACGCCATCAAGAACCTCCCGGTCGAGGTACTGGTGTCATAAGACTTGTGTGGGGGTGCGAGATCATCGGCGACGAATTTATTCAAGGTGAGGTATTCTGGAAAATGACGGGAAGCCCGCACTACATAACGAACCGTGGGAAGCAATACGATTTTGAGATTGATGACTCGCGACCCTCTGATAAGTACATTGGTGTTTATCTCCGACGGGTTTGGGTCCGTGAAGTGATCGACGACCAACCGCAAGACGACGGACAGCGGTCAGTTTTTGATATTGGACTTGAGCGTTTCTTTGGTGGCCAAGCCTACCGTGAGATGCCAGAGGATTTAGCTCAATGGTGTCTCAGGTGGGTTCTTGAAGATGGTCCCCCGCCACCCTCTCCACATGTACATCGGTTGATCTTTACACGGAAAGGATTATTGAAAAATCCAGAGACAGGGGATGTCGATAAACGGTTTCACGAAGAAAAAACCGGGACGATCGATAGCGTAATTCTTATGCTGAAAAAAGCTCTCAAAGATACGATTGAACACAAAAGGCGAATCGGGTTTCACCAAGCTGACTCGGAGATTTTCTGCTGGTCTCGTGTCTGATGTTTGGGGTCTGATCTGTTCCTAAACACACTATCGGTATACGCTGAGCGCTAGGTGTACAAGATGCCTACGACGAAACGGGATTACTACGAGATCCTCGGGGTGCAGAAGGGCGCCTCGGTAGACGAGATGAAGCGCGCGTACCGGGAGCTCGCACTCAAGCATCACCCGGATCGCGTGGGTACTGAGCACAAGAAAGAGGCCGAGGAGCGGTTCAAGGAGATCTCCGAGGCGTACGCGGTGCTCTCGGATCCGCAGAAGCGCTCGGCCTACGACCAGTACGGCCATGCGGGCTTCGACCAGCGCTACTCCACCGAAGACATCTTCCGGGGCGCGGATTTCTCCAGCATCTTCGAGGACCTCGGCGTCGGCGGCTCGATCTTTGAAGATCTCCTGGGCGGCTTCTTCGGCGGCGGGGGCGGTGGACGTCGGAGCAGCCGCGGCGCGGACCTCGAGCTCGAGCTGCCGCTCACGTTTGAAGAGGCCGCGAAAGGGATCACCAAGACGGTCACGGTTCCCCGGCGGGAACTGTGTGCCGACTGCCGCGGTGAGGGCGGCGAGCGCGCGAGCTGCCAGACGTGCCGCGGGACCGGACAGATCCGGCAGTCCGCCGGGTTCATGGTGATTGCGCGGACCTGCCACCGGTGCGGCGGGCAGGGAAGCACCGTGAAGAAGGCCTGCCCCAAATGCCGGGGCGAGGGCCGGATCAGTATCGAGCGCCGGATCGAAGTCAAGGTGCCGGCCGGGGTCGAGTCCGGGATGCGCCTGCGGCTCTCCGGCGAAGGCGAAGCCGGGACGAGAGGGCGCGGCGATCTCTACGTGCACCTGAGCATTCAGCCGCACCCGCTGTTCAGGCGGGAGGGGTCGCATCTCCTCGTCGAGTATCCGGTGGACGTTGCACAGGCCGCACTCGGGGCCGAGGTGGAGATCCCGACGATGAACGGCCGCGTCTCCATGAAGATCCCGTCAGGGACGCAGAGCGGGACGGTCTTCCGCGTGCGGGGCAAGGGGCTGCCCGACGTGCATGACCGAGGCACCGGCGATCTCCTCGTGCGCGTGGTCGTCGAGACCCCGACCGATCTCAGCGGCGCGCAACGCCGGCAGCTTGAGGAATTCGTCAAGAGCGCCGGCGACAGAGCGCACCCCTCCCGCCGCTCCTTCCTGGCGAAGGTGAGAGACCTTCTGAAGCGATGAGCCATATAGATTCAGAAGTCAGATGACAGAGGTCAGATTTTTTCTGACTTCTGATTTCTGACGTCTGACTTCTGGTTCTTCTCTGACGTCTGACCTCTGAGACGATCATGCCGACCTACGAATACCAGTGCCAGAAGTGCAAGCGGCGCCACGAGGCCTCCCAGTTCATCACGGCGAAACCGCTGACCACGTGCGCCAAGTGCGGCGGCCGGCTCAAGCGATTGATGGGGAGGGGATCGGGGTTTCTCTTCAAGGGGAGCGGATTCTATATCACTGACTATCGGAGCAAGAGCTATCACGACGCCAAGAAGAAAGACCAACCTCCTGCTTCTTCCAGCGCGTCTCCTCCTCCCACGAATAAGACGTAGGCGCTGGCGGGATGCCGCGGTGGCCTACGCGGTGGGCTTGTTCATCGTGTCGGTCGTTCCCGTGCAGCCAACGGTTTCGATCCGTCACCTTGACAAGCTGTTCCATCTTTGCGAATATCTGCTGTTTGCTTGGCTCCTGATCCAGGCTGTCCGCAGGAGCCGGATGCAGCCGCGGACGGTTCGCTTGCGGGCATGGCTCTACGCCACCAGTTACGGGGCGCTGATTGAGCTCATCCAGGCCTTCCTTCCCTGGCGTTCTGCCGAGCTCGCCGACGCCTTGGCCAACGCCGTTGGGGCTGGGTTCGGTGCGTGGATCAGCCGATGGAGAGATTTTTCTGTTCAGAAATGACGCCATCGCAGAGAATTGCGAATGTATTTACCAATCCGCAATCCGCAATCCCACATCCGCAATGAAATCACGGTGGAACCTGCTCGTCACGGAATTCGCCCACCACTTTCCCTACACGTTAGTGGGCTCGCTCATCGCGATGGCGGGGGCGTGGTGGTTTGGGACCCAACAGTTGCATCAGGGCCGGGTTGACGAGCTGTTTCTCCAATCACGCTCCCTCTTCCACCTCTTCCACCCGCTCCACATCTGCCTCTCCGCCATCGCGACGACGTCGCTCTTCTGGCGCCATGAGCGCCATCTCCTGCGCGCGATCACGGTGGGGGCGCTGGGCACCATCATTCCCTGCGGGCTGAGCGACTACATCTTTCCGTACGTCGGGGGGCGCCTGCTCGGGCAGACGATGCAGCTCCACATGTGCATCGTGGCTCACCCGCAGATCTTTTTCCCGTTCCTGACGCTGGGGATCGTGGGCGGCTTCTGGGCCGAGGAGCGCGTGACGCAGAGCCATCTCTTCTCCCACGGCGCCCATGTGCTCGTGAGCAGCGTGGCCTCGCTCCTCTACCTCATGTCGTTCGGCTTCACCTCGTGGATGACGGATGTCCGGCTCATCTTCCCGGCGTTCCTCATCATCGTGCTGGCCGTCTGGATCCCCTGCTGCATTAGCGACATTGTCGTGCCGATCACCACGGTGCGTTTGCCCGAAGGGCATCCCGCGCACGCCGGCGGGCACTCCCAGTAGTCGATGGTCGCGATCCACCCGTTCCGCGCCCTCCGGTATAACCCGGAGCGCGCGGGCGAGCTCAGCCGGCTCATCGCCCCGCCCTACGACGTGATTGACGAGGTCGTGCAGGAGCGACTCTACCAGGTCTCCCCGTACAACATCGTCCGGCTGATCCTCGGTAAGCAGGACCCTCACGATACCCCGAATGACAATCGGTACACCCGCGCCCTTCGGGACTTCACGGGTTGGTGCGAGAACCAGGTCCTGCGTCCCGATCCCGCTCCGGCGATCTACGTGATCGAGCACACCTTTGAGGAGCAGGGACGTCCACGCGCCCGATTGGGCTTTGTTGCGTTACTGGAGCTCCGGGATGGGGTGGAACGCGATGTCTACCGCCATGAAGCGACGCTCGACGCCCCAAAAGCCGATCGGACCAAGCTGCTCGAGACCGTTCCCGCGAACCTGAGCCCGATTTTCTGCGTCTACCCGGATGCGGGTGGCGCGGTTCAGGCGCGATTGCAGGATCTGGCGAGGCATGGCGCTCCCGCAGCGCAGGCCGCGATCAATAATGAGCGGATCCGGCTCTGGGTTGTCACGGATCCCGACGTCATTCGGGATGTCGCGGAACGCCTCGCTCCCGTCGCGGTCCTCATTGCGGATGGGCATCATCGCTTCGAGGTCGCGTACGCCAAGCGCCAGCAGTACGGGGCGCTCATGAGCTACTTCGTTTCGATGGAGGATCCTTCCCTGATGCTCCAGCCCATCCACCGGGTGGTCCAGTATGGAGCCGCGGCGGGCCTCCAAGTCCTGCACAGCCTCTGCGCTGTTGAACGGGCGTCGGATCTCTCGTCAGTCATGCGATGGCTGCAGGCGGAGGGCGGGGAGGGCCGGTTCGGCTGTTACGATGGCCGCGACTGTTACCGGGTGACCGTGAAGCCAACCAGCCTCGCGCGGTGGTTGATGTCCCCGCCGTTCCCGTTGCCGGTGGCCACCCTGGACGTGTCGCTTCTGCACGGCCTGATCCTACCGAGCCTCAACGTGAATGGAACCGGCGTGCGCTACACCCCAGACGCGTCCCAGGCACTTCGCATGGTCGAAGGCGGGCAGGGAAGCTTGGCCTGGCTGTTGCGCCCTCTGTCACTCCAACAGGTGTACGCGTTAGCCGCGCAGGGGTTCGCCCTCCCGCCAAAGTCTACCTACTTTTACCCCAAGGTCCCCTCCGGGCTGACGATCAACCCGCTCGCTTGACTGGTGTAGGGAAAATGTGACGAATAGCCGTCAGAGGCCTGATGGTGTACCCGCCTCGCATTGACGATCCCGCCACGACTGTGTTACCATAACGCCTTTCCCTGAACCAGTTGATCAAGCTGACGACCGCCATTTCCAGCACGAGCGCCTTGTGCGATTAACGCAGGAGGGTAGCGAGTGAAGTTATTCAGCCGGCGGGAGCCGTCGTTCACGCGCAAGCCGAAGCGCGAAATCCCTGCGGGGCTGTGGACCAAGTGCGAGTCCTGTAGCCAGCTCATCTACAACAAAGCGCTCGAGGAGAACCTCCACGTCTGCCCGAAGTGCGACTTCCACTTCCCCCTCGCCGCTCGCCAGCGGATCGCGCTGACCCTTGATGAGGGAACGTTTGAGGAGTGGGATGCGGATCTCATCCCGGTGGACCCGCTCCAGTTCAGCGTGCCGGAGCCCTATCCGCAGAAGGTCTCGGAGGCGCAGCGGGTGTGCGGGATGACGGACGCCTGCCTCACCGGCCTGGGGCGGCTCGACGGTCATGAGGTCGTGCTCGGGGTGACCGACTCGCGCTTCATGATGGGCTCGATGGGCTCGGTCGTCGGGGAGAAACTCACGCGGGCGATTGAGCGGGCGACCGAGCAGCGGCTGCCCCTGGTGATCATCTCCGGCTCCGGCGGAGGGGCGCGGATGCAGGAGGGGGTCTTGAGCCTCATGCAGATGGCGAAGACCTCGAGCGCCCTCATGAAGCTCGACGCCGAAGGCGGGCTCTTTCTTTCCGTCCTCACCCATCCGACGATGGCCGGGGTCCTGGCCAGTTTCGCCACGCTCGGCGACCTCATCATCGCCGAGCCGAAAGCGCTCATCGGCTTCACCGGCCCCCGCGTCATTGAGCAGACGATCCGTCAGAAGCTCCCGGAAGGGTTTCAGCGCTCCGAGTTTCTGCTCGAGCACGGCCTCATTGACCTCATCGTCCACCGGCGCGACATGAAGGCGCAGCTGGCCAAGCTGCTCAGCGACTTTACCCACTGACGCATGGCCCACGTCAGCCTCCGCAACGTCTCCAAGGTCTATCCCGGCGGCGTCCTTGCCGTCAAGGATGCGAACCTCAACGTCGAGAGCCACGAGTTCCTGGTGATCGTCGGCCCCTCGGGGTGCGGCAAGTCGACGCTGCTGCGAATCGTGGCGGGGCTCGAGGAGCCCACGAGCGGAGAGATCCGGATCGGCGATCAGCTCGTCAACCACGTCCCGCCCAAAGACCGCGACACGGCGATGGTGTTTCAGAACTACGCGCTCTACCCCCACATGACGGTCTTCGACAACATGGCCTTTGGGCTGCGGCTGCGCCACTACAGCAAGCGAGAGATCGAGCAGCGCGTCCGTGACGCGGCCAACATCCTGAGCATCGAGCCGCTCCTCAACCGAAAACCGAAAGAGCTCTCCGGCGGTGAGCGTCAGCGCGTCGCCGTCGGCCGGGCCATTGTGCGCAAGCCCCTCGTCTTCCTCTTTGACGAGCCGCTCTCAAATCTCGATGCCAAGATGCGGGTGCAGATGCGCACGGAAATCCACAAGCTGCACCTACGGCTCCAGACCACGATGATCTACGTCACCCATGACCAGATCGAAGCGATGACGATGGGGGACCGGATCGTGGTCATGAACAAGGCGGTGATCCAGCAGGTGGCCGACCCCCTGACGATCTACGAGCATCCCGCCAACCGGTTTGTGGCCAGCTTCATCGGCTCGCCGCCCATGAATTTCTTGAATGGGAAGATGGTGCGCTCGGGACAGACGCTCTTCTTTAACGAGGGGACGTTCCGGCTTCGTGTGGTGGACGAGATGGCCGCGAGGCTCTTGGAGTATGAGAACAAACCGGCACTCTTAGGCATTCGGCCAGAGGACCTCTATGACAAGCTGTTCATCACCGACGCCCCGACCGACTGCATCGTGACCTCCGCGGTGGAGCTCGTCGAACCGCTGGGTGCCGAGGTCTATCTCCACCTAAAGGTGGGACGCCACTCGGTCATTGCGCGCGTCGGACCGCACGACCAGCCAGAGGTCAACCAGGACATCGACCTCGTCTTCGATATGGGCAAAGCGCACTTCTTCGATCCTGAAACCGACGCCGCCATCGTCTAAATTTTGCTCCGCAAAATTTATTGCATCACCGGGTATTCCGTCTCAATAAAATTTGCTCCGCAAATTTTATATGGATACCGCAGCGATCGTGACGCCCTCCCCAACCCTCCGCTGGAGCGTGGCCCTCGCCCTCCTGTTGGTCTGCGTCCTGCTCATCAGGCTGCTCCTCAGCGGCTCGCCGGCCCCGATCACGGTGAACCCGCCACAGCTCCCGCAAGCGTCAGGGCAGGGAATCGTGTCGGGGCCGGTCCACGCGGACCTGTCGGCCGTCCCTGGGATGACACGGGCTACCTTCGTTCACCCCCACATGTCAAGCCATCGTGTGGGGGCTCACACCTTGTGCCTCATGCTGATCGCGTTGTCCACTTACGCCTCGGTCCTCTACCAGCTACCGGCGAGCCTCTTCGCCAGCACGGCGATACTCGTCTGTCTCTTATGGGCGTGGGGGGCCCAGCAGACCCCAGGTCTGGACAGTGTCGCCCTTGGCACGTTGCTGGGGGCTGCGGTATGGCAGCGGCGGCGGACGCTTCGCCAATTTCAATACATCCGGCAGGTCTTGGATGACCTCAGAGAAGAGCGGACCGTCAAGGACCAAGCCATCACGCTGGCCAGCCAAACGCGCGAAGCATTGCAGAGAAAGTTCTCCCGCTACGCCCAACTGCAGACCATCGCGGAGGAACTGAGCAACATGACCGACCTCGTCGCCATCGCCCAGTTGGCGGTCGACCGCGCCTTCGCCCTGATTGGTAAATCGGACGTCTGCCTCCTCTTTTTGGTGGATCAGGAGCAGCAAGCGCTCTCGCTCTTTGCGTCGAGAAAACGCGAGTCCACCCCCCCCATCCTCGCCAAACACGGCGATCAATTTGACCGCTACGTCCTGCGGACCCATGCCCCCCTCCTCGTCAACGATACCCGGCGAGACTTCCGATTCACCATGGCGGTATCGCTGGAGCGCGACCTCAGCTCCGTCATCGCGTGTCCGCTCCTCCTCGGCCAGAGCCCTGCAGGGGTTCTGCGCCTGGACAGTGCCCATCCGGGCGCCTACACGCAGGATGACCTGCGGTTGCTGGACATCCTGCTGGATCTCGTGGAAACGGCGATGACCACCGCCAAGCTGTTCACGCGGACCCAGCAGCTCGCGATGACGGATGGGCTGACCGGGTTGATGTTGCGCCGGCCGTTTCTGGAGCAGTTGACACGCGAGATCAGCCGCTCCGAGCGCAGCCGAGAGCCGGTCTCCCTCCTGATGCTCGATGTGGATCACTTCAAACAGTACAACGACACCTTTGGGCATACGGCTGGTGATCTCGTGTTGAAACAGCTGGCAGAGATCCTCAGGACAGTGGTGCCGCCGGGTGGGGTGGCGGCCCGCTACGGGGGAGAGGAATTTGTCGTCCTGTTGCCGCGCGTTTCGCGCTCAGAGGCGTGCGAGGTCGCGGAACACCTCCGGCGCCTGGTCGAGCAGCAGGTTCAGGGGAGCGGACGCAGGAGGCACCCCTCGGCTGTCATCCAGTCTGCCGCCGGGTTACCTTCGGCAGGCCAGGTGAGCCATCGGTCCGTCGAATCGAAGGCGATTGAGGGGGTGACGGTTTCCGTGGGCATCGCCTCATCTCCTGATGATGCGCAGGCGGAGCTGGAGCTCATCCGGATTGCGGATCAGCGGCTCTACCAGGCCAAGCGCGCGGGCCGCAACCGTGTGATCTCCTCATAGCAAGTCCATCGTCGATAGTCCATAGTCCATAGTAAGAAATATGACAGGGACGGTGAGGCTTCAGTTGCAAGGTGAACGTCTGGCCAACATGCTCGAACGGGCTGGCCCTTCAGGAACTAATGCGATGTTGTTCTTCGGGTGTTTTTGCTATGGCCTATGGACCATGGACTATGGACTACTGAGATGACGCTGGTGATGGTCTGCTGGGTCCTGGCCATGATCTCAGGGCTCGCGTGGTCGCGTCAGGTGACGGCCGTGTTCACTGCCGCAACGATCGTCGCCGCGGCGTGGTCGCAGCCGTTTCTGTTTCTCGAGGGGGCCGGATGGGTGCAGGTTGCGACACTGGGGATCACCCCCTGGTTGCTGGCCGGCCAACGGGCACGCAAAGGGCTCTCGCTGAAACAGCTGCGCGCCGGAGAGGCGGTCCAGCTCGCCCAGCTCTCCGAGGCCGCGCGCGGCCTCTTGTCACTGCAGCATTCGACCCAGCAGGTGGAGGCGCAGATTGCCGAGATCACGGACCTCTACCACGTCACCAAGGAGACCAGCGGGGCGCTGCACCTTAAAGACCTCTTCACCGCATCGCTCACCATCGCGCCTGGGCTCCTCAACGCGCGGGGGCTTCGGTTCATCGATCTCTCCGGAGAGGCGCCACAGGTCCTTCGCGCGACCCGCTCACCCGATGGGCGCATGGTGCCTTCTGCTGACGGTGGGACGGCCGCGGACGACACGACCCCCTCCCCGCAAGGAGGCGGGACCGGCCGCATCCTCGAGATGGAACGGGCGATCATCAGGGAGGTGCTCTCATCCGGGCGGCCCTCGAGCGCGACCGCGCAGGAGCTCTCGTGCGCGGTCCCCTCTGGCCTCTCGCGTGTCTCCTGGGCCCCGTTCTGGCGAGAGCGACAACCGGTGGGTGTGCTCATCGCCGATGAGCTTCCCCACGAGCAGCTGAAGACGCTCTCGATTGTGGCCAATCAGCTCTCGTTGCAGTTCTCGCGCATCCATCTCTATCAACAGGTCGAGGCGCTGGCGGTGACCGACGCGCTGACCGGGCTCTCCGTGCGCGGCTACTTCCTGGAACGGGCCAGGGAGGAGCTCGCCCGCTCGACACGTCACGGCCTCTCCTGCGTGGTGCTGATGGCGGATCTTGACCGCTTCAAAGACAAGAACGACACGTTCGGCCATCTGGTGGGCGACGTCGTCCTGAAGGAGGTCGCCCGGCTCCTGCGAGGGGGCCTCCGCGAGATCGACCTGATCGCGCGGTTCGGGGGAGAGGAGTTCCTCCTGCTGCTGACCGAAACCGCCATCGATCAGGCAATGCCGGTGGCCCAGCGCCTCAGGCAGCTGGTCGAAGTGCATCCGATCCGTGCGTACGATGAGCTGCTGACGCAGACGATCAGTCTCGGCGCGGCGGTTTTTCCGGATCACGCCGACACCCTCGAGGGGCTCATCGAGCGCGCCGACCAAGCGCTCTATGCAGCGAAACGCGCCGGCCGCAACCAAGCGGTCCTGTGGTCGTCGACACTGAGCGCGACATGACGCTCAGAAGTCAGCCGTCAGAGGTCAGACGTCAGAGAAGAACCAGAGGTCAGACGTCAGAAGTCAGAAAAAGCAACACCCGGATGTCTCGTGTTATCTTTTGTCGCTTCTGACATCTGACTTCTGAACGATGGCGTCCAAGATGCGGAAATGGACGGTGGGAATCGACTTTGGCGGGACGAACGTCAAAGTGGGGCTTGTGAGTTCGACAGGCCGAGTCGTGCGCTCCCGGGTCCTCTCCTCGCAAGACGTCGGCCGGCCATCACGCTTCGTGGAGGGCGTGGGCCGGTCGGTTGAGTCCTTGACGCAGACCGTCGGGCTTGCGCCGTCGCAGCTGCGCGGGGTGGGGATTGGCGCGCCAGGACCTGTGGATGCTGCGCGCGGCCTCATCCATTTCTTGGTGAACGTGCCGGGCTGGCGCGAGGTCCCGCTGGCCCAGCAGCTGCAGCGCCGGCTGCGCTGTCAGTGTCTCATTGACAACGATGTCAACCTGGTGACCCTCGGTGAATGGCGCTTCGGCGCAGGCCGTGGCGCAAAGCAGCTTGTCTGTCTGACGCTGGGGACCGGCGTGGGCGGTGGCCTGGTCATCGACGGGAAGCTGTATCGGGGGGCGGCGGGGGCGGCGGGGGAGATCGGGCACATGGTGATTGATCCTCACGGGCGTCGGTGCGCGTGCGGCTCGCGCGGATGCTTGGAAGCGCAGGTCGGCACGGCCGCGGTGCTTGAGCAGGGACGGCGCGCCATCCGCCGGGGAGCCGGGCCGCTCCGCCGCCTCGCCCACGAGGCGCAGGGCCGCCTCACGCCCGCCCTGGTGAGTCAGGCGGCACGATCGGGAGATGCTGCCGCGCGCAAGATTTGGACGGACCTCGGCCGCTCACTCGGCGTCGGCCTGGCCAACGTGGTCAATCTCCTCAACCCTGATCGGATTGTCATCGGCGGGGGCTTGTCCAACGCCTGGGGCCTGTTCTACCCGACGCTGGTCGAGACCGTTCTGGCTCAGGCCATGGACGTTTCGGCACGGTCAGTGCGGATTGTCCGCGCGCAGCTTGGGGACCACGCGGGTGTGGTCGGGGCGGCGGTCCTCGTGTGGCAGCAATCTTAGAGCACCCCACAAAATACCCACAGGGCCGCGCTGGGCGCAATGGCGAGCCGCGCCAGGCGCGAGGAGGAAGACATACTGATGGGAAGCAGGATGGCGACGACGAGCAACGCCGCCCATTCGACTGCGCTCAGGGCGGCGTCCCGAGCGAAGTCGAGGGACGCCGCGCGGCGCCGTGGATCGGCCCAGCCCGGCGGGTTGCGGCGGCAGGCGGCCATCTGCCGCGGCCGCCCGATCGGCATCGTGCGGCACTTCCTCGCCACCCCGCCAGCAGGCGGGGCCCCCGGCTCGGTCGTCGCTCCTCCGACCGAGGCCGGGTACCCAGCGCAGCTGGGTGGCCGAAGGGAGTGCCGGTGCCCGCGAGGGCAACGGCCTCGACGTACCGGTGTCCCTTGTACGCCGTCGTCGTCGCTCCTTGCACCTGGCCGCCTGGCGCTCGCAACGCGACCCTGTCGGTATTTCGTTAGGTACTCTGAGGCATCCTAACGCTCCTCAGGCTCAGGCGTGGGAAGGGGAGGCGTCCCTCAGACGACCCGACCGTTTCCCGCAACATGCAAGAGCGCCGCACGACGAGTCGCGTCACCCACCGTTGCCGGGCCCAGTCTTGTCCCTCTGAAGACCTCCTGCCGAGGGAGGCCTACCTCACGAACCTCAGCGACCGTGGCGCGGGGTTGTTGCTCCGAGAAACCCCTCGGGAGGGGGAGCGGGTGACGGTGTCCTTTTCGCTTCCAGGAGACGAGAGCCCGCTGACCGCCATCGGGCTGGTGCGTTGGTTGGGTCAGCGCTCGCGACGAGGGACCTGGTGCCCCGTGGGTGTGGAGTGGCTTCCACTCGAAGAGGCGACGCGCCGTCAGCTCCGGCAGTTTCTCTCCCGCGTCCCCGTGCCGCCCCGCGGGGCCGCGATCAATCACCCCCGTGTTGTTCGAGGAGGATCCAGCGCTCGATGGCTGGCGCTCCGTGTTGGGGTCGGCGGCGTGTTGCTGACAGGACTGCTCTTCGCCCTGTTGGCGTTTTCCCTCCGGCGGGAGAACTCCCAGCTCCGGGCGATCCTCCACGTGCGCAACGCCACCCTTCAACAACTCGAGCAGCAAGACGCGAGGCTGAGAGATGCGCTGAGAGCCACCAGCGCGCACCTCGGAGTCACGTCCGATGAGATGACGCATCTGAGCCAACAGGTTCAGGTCCTCGAAAGGGAGGCGCAGCAACTGGGCCACACCATCTCACGCTTGGAGGAGTCGCACGCGCAGCTTGGCAAGGAACGCGACGCGCTGATAGAGCGGGTCCTTGCGCTCGAACAGGAACGTCTCACGCTCGTCCGCCGTTCCGTGCCTCGCAGGGAGCTGGAGCTGGCTGTTCGTGAGGCGGTCGCCCGACGGATCTCGCATCCGTCCTCACCCGGCGAGGCCGTACCAACCGCGGAGACTCAGTGGGCGATAGACGGCAACCGGGGCTACCTGCTCTGGATGGGACGGAGCACAACCGCTCAGTCGCCGGTGCGGATTCGGGTGCACGAGCCGGAACTGTCTCCTCCCCTACCACAGCGGTCAACCTCTAGCGCCGTCAGGCCTGCAGAGGGGTTCATGCAACCCGATGGGGGCGGGGAGTCGCCTTAGTCGTCGTCCGGCGGACGCGTTGGTGGGCCAGGAGGGGGGGAGGCGTATCGCCGCTCCGTCACGTAGATGCTCCGTTCGAACTGCTTGGCATAGGCCTTCAACTCCGCGCTGATCTTCGCGATTTGCCCTGGGTGCGTGATCGGCCGCCCGTCGTTGGTCACCAGCGCAATGGAAATCGACAGGAGCGGGATGTGGACCTCCCGCCCCTTGCGGTTGGTGTGGAGAAAGTAGCCACGTGCGCGGTCTTCTTCATCATGGAGTTGCGGGGCGATGGCGTCAAACTGCTGGACGATGGTCTGGCACAAGGGTTCGGCGCGCTCCACGCTCGTGATGATGATGAAATCGTCCCCGCCGATGTGACCCACGAAGTCCGTCGGGTTGCCGTAGGCGTGCGTCGCGTCCAGCAGGAGGGCCACCGTCCGCTGAATCACCTCATCTCCCCGCTTGAAGCCGTAGTGGTCGTTGAAGCCCTTGAACCGGTTCAGGTCAAGGTAGCACACCGCGAACAGCGCGCCTGAGGCAATCCGGTTCTCCAGTTCTCGTTGGATGGAGATGTTGCCCGGCAGCTTCGTGAGCGGGTTGGCCTCGAGCTGCTGCGCGGTCCGCCGGAGCACCATCTGGACCCGAGCGAGGAGCTCCTGCGGCGCGAACGGCTTGACGAGGTAGTCGTCGACCCCCGCGTTGATCCCCAGGACCTTGTCTTGGAGTTCGCTCTTGCCGGTCAGCATGATGATCGGTACGTGCCGCAGCAGCGTGTCCTGCCTGAGCTGCTCGCAGACCTGCGGGCCGGTCAATCCCGGCATCATGTAGTCGATGAGTAAGAGATCCGGCGGATGGGCGCGGATCGCTTGGAGCGCGAGCTCGCCATTTTCAGCTTCGTTGACGCCGAACCCCGCCGGTTCGAGAATGGAGCGGAGGATGTCCCGGACGTCGGGGTCATCATCGGCCACGAGGACCATCTTGGCAGGCTGCTGAGGCTTCGACATTGGTCAACCTATCCCACCGGCAGGCGGATCGAGAACGTACTCCCTTTCTCCTTTTCCGAGTTGACCCAGATCTGGCCCTGATGCGCCTCGATAATCCGCTTGACCAAGGCCAGCCCCAACCCGGTCCCGCGGATCTGCTGGTTGATGGGGTCATTCGCTCGATAGAATTCCTGAAACAGCTTCGGCAGTTCCTCCGGTGCGATGCCGCAGCCGGTATCACTCACCGACGCGAGCACCGAGGAGCCCTCGGGCTTGAGGTGGAATCGGATCATGCCCCCCTCCGGGGTGTACTTGATGGCGTTGGAGAGCAGGTTGATAAAGACGCGCCGGAGATGCTGTGGGTCTCCGACGAGCTGTACCACGCCATCGGACTCGACGAGGTAGCGCAGGCGCTTCGCCTCCAGCTGAGGGTGGACGACCTCATGGATGGTCGCGAGGAACTCTTTGACGGGGATCAGGATCCGTTCCATCGTGATGCGGCCTGATTCGATCCGGGCGATATCGAGGAGGTTGTCGATGAGCTGGGTGAGCAGATCGGCATGCCGCTCCATCTTGGCCACCCGTTCCGCTTGCGGTGTGTTCAACGCCCCGAACTGGCCTTTGCCGAGGAGGGCGGCGTAGCCCTTGACGGCGGCCAGCGGGGTTCGCAGTTCATGAGAGACCGCGGACACAAAATCGCTCTTGGCCTTGTTCAGACGGATCAGTTCGGCGTTCGCCTCTGCCAGTTCGTGGGTCCGCTCCTGGACCTTCCGCTCGAGTTCCTGCTGAGACCGCCACGATTGCTCATACAGTGTGGAGTTATCGACGGCGATCTCCAGCTGATTGGTGAGGACCGACACGAGTTCTTCATCGGCTTTCGCGTCGGAGCTGTTGCTCGCTCCCTCTCGGCCCAGCAGCAGGCAGCCGGCCGGTCCCGCGTGGGGGGCCACACCGGCCACCACAACGGCTGGGACCTCGAGCAGTTGGAGGAGCTTGCGCTGCGCCTGGTCGGTGACCGAGGCGGATTGGAGCATGGTCGGCGCCGGCTTCGCCAGGATCTGCTTGAGCAGCCCGCTCGCCACGAGGTGCGTTTTGAGGTGGTCGGCCGCCGATTGACTGATTCGGATGAGCGAGCGCCACTCCACGGTGTCGGGTGAGGGGCACTGGCCCAGCAGCCCTTTCGAGAACCCGAAGCGCATCACCGTCGCGGTGTCCAGCTTGCTGAACACCTCCTCGGGCCGCAGGCTCACCTCGAGCTGTCGGCCGAGCTGATGCAGCGACATGAGGGAGGTGAGCCGTCGATCCAGCTCCTCCTGCGTGCGGTGGAGCTCGAGGTCCGTCCGAATGATCAGCTTCGCCTGCTTATCGAGCTGATCGTAGGCGGCCCGCAGCCGACGCAGTTCGTTCAGCTCAAGCCGCGCGGATTCCACCTTCAGCGCGAGGTAGACCAGCGATCCGACGACGACGAAGGTGGCGATGATGCCCCAGGACTGGACGACCCAGGCGGAGCCCAGCGTCAGGAGGAGCGTCATCAGCGTGGCGATGGCCAGGATGATGTAGGTGAGGGAGGGGCCCATGACGCTCCGTCAGGTTCCAAGCGCCACGACGAGGACCGAGCCGGTGTGGGTGGCGGTCCGCCCGTAGGCGGCGGTGGCCCCGAACGGGGCGTGCTCCCCGTAGGTGTAGCATCCCACGAGCGGCGTCGATACACCGATCACCTCGCGGATCCGGGCGATCTCTAGGGCGGCGTGCTGGGATCCCAGGAGCGTTCGCCGGATCGCGGAGTCGAAGACCAGAACACACCCAACCTGGTTGAGCGACCGAATGGCGTGCTGAGCCGCCTTGCGCGCGGCCTCGAGCGCGAGTTCTCTGTTCCCGATCATGAGCTGCAGCCACGCGTCCTGCAAGACCTCCCCGCTGCACGAGAGGCTTCCATCCTCCCCGAACGACACCACGCTCCGCAGCAGCCACTGGTCGGTCTCTTCCAGCTGAATGCCGAGGGGGTAGGCGATCCCCTGCCGCATCAGTCCGCGGCCTCGCATCCGTTGGACGAGCTCCGGTCCGAGGTACTCCTCATAGACCGACGCGGCGGGTTGCTCATCCAGTTCATAGAGGATGTTGCCCCGCGCGCGTGTGATGCGCCGCGGTTTGCTGATGGGGGCGAATCCATGCTCGATCCCCACGCCGAGTTTGACGGGCCCGCCCAACAGGACCCCCACGACCGCGCGGCTGACGACTTGATGATTGGCGTACTGGTAGGTCTGGACAAAGCGCAGGTCGTCGCCCGCCATCCCACCCACGATGGGGGTGCTGGTTCCGAGGATCTCCTGGATGCCCCGCACCGCTTCCTCGTAGCCGGTGACCAGGCCATCCCCGAAGAGGAGGAAGCCCGCCCGCGTCCCTCCTGGAAACTCCCGCAGGACCGCGCGGGCTGCCTGCTGGCCTGCCGCTCGTGGTGCGCGATCCACGCGTTCACCGACCCCAACGCGGCAGACGAGCGGTTCGGAGGCGATGAGCAGCACCACACAACTGCGGCTGACCGGGCCACGAGGCGAGATCTCACCCGCCGTGCTTTCACCGGCAAGCGGGATCTGACCCACGACGGACCGGATGCCTTGCACGAGCTGCGCCTGGTTGAACCAGGAGGACCCGAAGACCAGCGCCAGCCTGGGCTTGAGCGACGAGAGCCGCTTCAGCGCGCTTTCCGCGGCTTCTTTCCCGGCGATTGCTGCATCAGCGTGTTCGCTCCATCCGATCGTCGCTGTGAGAGATCCGGACGCAGTGGCTGTGGGCATACGAGGCATACTTTAGAGTATATCTGATGTTGGATATCTGATTTTGAGTATATCTGATTTGTGGAGCCCCACGGGCAGAGCCCGTGGCACCCACGATGACGCCCCGCGTGGGGCGACATCCCCCCACCCGTTCGCTGCAGCGAACCCGACGGGCCCACGGCCAGAGGCCGTGGGCCGATGGCGGGGTCGTGAGGGTGGCACGTGCGGGAGCGAAAGGGCACGGGGCGCCCACCGAGGGACTCTATGCCGTGGACACCGTTTTGGAGCGGCGTTTCCATTCGTAGAGCGACTGGTCAGCGGCCTCCAGGATCTCCTCGGGGCTGTCCTCCTCCTCCGTGACCCGGCCGATCCCAACGCTCAGGTTGACCGTGGGCACGCCGTGTCGCGGTCCGTCTGGCACGGTCACCCTGACCTGCCGCAGCTTCTCGGCCACCAGCTCCGCCTGCGCGAGGCTTGTTTCCGGGAGGGCGATGATGAACTCATCGCCGCCAAACCGGGCCAGGATATCGGACTGCCTGAGTGTCGTCTTCAGCTCCTGCGCCACCTGCTTCAGGACGAGATCCCCCGCAGCATGGCCCAGCGTGTCGTTCACCTGCTTGAAGCCGTTAATGTCCACCATGAGGCACACGAGCGGCCGCTGGTACCGCTTGGCGCGTTCATACTCCCACCCCCAGCGGTCAAGGAAGAACCGCCGGTTGTAGAGTCCGGTGAGCTCGTCCGTGATGGCCATCTGGCGCAGCCGCCTCGAGGTCCGTCGCAGCGCGGCGGTTCGCCTGGCGACCAATCGCTGGAGCAGCCACGTGCGAGCGGCTAAGATCCAGACGATGGCCGTGACCCCCAGCCCCGCGATGACGCTCAAGGCGATCAGGATCACGTTGAACCATGAAAGGGTCTGGACGACGCGCGTGCTACCCGGCTGCATCTGGATCGTCCAACGGGTGGCGTCCAGCACCACCGGCTGCTCGAGGATGATCGGCCGGTGCGCGGGAGTGGCTGGCTGCCAATTGGTGGAGCGATAGACGAGCGTCTCGCCATCGAGGAGCTGCAGCGGCATGCGCGGCGATACGCTCGAGCGGACGAAGTCCTCTAGGAACGGCTTGACGTCGAAGACCCCGACGACGGCGCTCTGCGGGACGGCTGCCGCTCGCAGCGGTTCCATCATGACGAGGAGCGGTCGCTGCGTCCGAGTCGTCGTGACAAACGTCGAGGGGGCGCTCCACATGCCGCGGACCCCGGTGCGATTGATGATCGCGCGATTGAGCTGGGCGAATTCCGCCCGGGAGAGGTCATGCGGACCTGACCACCAGATGGGACGCTGGCTCGCTTGAATGAGGCCAGTCGCGAGGAGGTGGCGGGTGTGCTGCACGGCGCTTGCCCCCATCGCCTGGAGCTGCGACGGCGTCAGGTCCGATTGGCGGTTGAGGGTGTCCCGGATAAAGGTGAGCGTCCCGCGGCGGCTCTGGAGCGCTCGGACGAGCTGTTCGCCCGTTTGGGCGATGGCGGTGTGGGTGTCGTTTTGGAGCGCTTGGTGGCCTCGCCAGTGGATGAATCCGATGAGCGCGAGGAGCGTGACGCTGACCCCGAGCGTCACGACGGACGCAATGAGGATTCGCCGGTAGCGTAAGGCCGTGACGCGCACGAGCCCCGCGCGCAGGCGGACTCCTAATGACATACCGTCATTCTAGTCTCTTGTGCAGGAAGAGACAACTATCCAGAAATGACAACGCCCGCCTCCGTGGAGACGGGCGTCGTGCGAGGTGAGCGCGACGGTGTCAAAACCCTGGGACGGACGTGCACCCGGTGGGTGGCTTGCTTTTCTTGACCTTCTCCAAGAGCGCTTCAGCCTCTGTGATCGCTTTCGATTCCGCTTCGGCCTTCGTGGCCCCCTGCGCCTTGACGACCCACGCGCCCGGGTTGGTGTTATCGATGGTCGTGTGGTAGGTCGTGCCGAGGCGGTAGGTCACGATATTGACCGCCCAGCCGGCGAGCTGCGTCTTCCGTTCCGAGTACTCTTCAGGTTTTGGCATCCGTCAGGTGCTTCCTTGCAATGTCACGGATCCGCGGGAATCCGTTCTTCAAATCCGCAGTAATCCGCGTGTCACGGTTTCTCGACCGGCGCTGCGACGAGGTTGCCCCACTCGGTCCAGCTGCCGTCGTAGTTCTTGACATGCTGGTATCCGAGGAGGTGCTTCAGGACGAACCACGTGTGGCTCGAGCGCTCGCCGATCCGGCAGTACGCGATCACCGGCTTCTCTCCGGTGATGCCAGCACTCCCGTAGAGCGCGCGCAACTCTTCGACGCTCTTGAATGTGCCGTCCTCGTTGCACGCCTTGCCCCACGGGATGCTCTTCGCCCCGGGGATGTGGCCGCCGCGCTGGCAGGTTTCCGGCAGGCCGGGGGGTGCGAGGATCTCGCCGCTGTACTCCTGCGGGCTGCGCACGTCCACCAGCTGTGCTGCCCGCTCGGCCGAGGCCTTCATGACTTCTGGCAGGAACGCGCGGAGGGAGTTGTCCGGCTCGCTCGCCTTGTAGCTCGTCGGGCTCACCTTCGGGGCATCGGTGGTGAGCTCCCGGCCTTCCGCGATCCACTTCTTCCGGCCGCCGTTCATGAGCCGGACGTCCTTGTGGCCATAGACCTTCAGCTGCCACAGCGCCCACGCCGCGAACCAGTTGTTGTTATCGCCATAGAGGATCACGGTCGTGGTGTTCGAGATGCCCGACTGGCCCATGAGCTGCTCGAACTTCGCCTTGGGGATGATGTCGCGGCGCACCGTGTCGCAGAGCTGCGTGTCCCAGGCCCAGCCGAGCGCGTTGGGGACGTGGCCTTCAGCGTAGGCCTTGGTATCCACGTCCACCTCGACGATGCGGATCGAAGCGTCAGTGAGATGCTGCGCCACCCAGTCGGTGGAGACCAGGACGCCCTGTTGCGTGGCCGCCGCGGGAGATGTTTGCACCGTCATGCGTGACCTCCTTCAATGAGGACACAAGTTATGGAGCCCGAAGGGCGACATAACTTGTCTGTCCGAATTGAACCCCACACCCAGCAGCTCATTCGATAGACGCTGTGAGCCGCGACTTGAGCGCTGTGAGAGCTTGCGCGTAGTGTTTGAGTTGCCATTCACGCTGCCGCGCATCGGCTTCCGCCCTGTAAGCCTCATAGTACACAAGTTCTGAGAAGTCGTTCTTCTCATGTTCAGTCAGCCGTCGCCTAAGGTTGTTCGTGTAGCCGTAGTACCATTTCTCTTTGTGACGGTTCCGTAGCACATAAACGTAGTACACGCTGGGTGTGGGGTCACATTCAGCCCGACAACTTAGGTTCGCTTCGCTCCCTAAGTTGTGGCTTCATGTGACCTCCTTGTGATTGGTCTCACGAGATGCCTTCACCCAGGGAGACAGCGGGGAAGACCACGAACCGGGTAAGGAGCTATGATAATTTCAGAGAAGGCCAAAGTCAAGAAAAAATGGCGTCGAGGCCGCTCAGGATGCCTGCTGGAGCGACCAGGCGGTCTCGTAGGCGTGCCAGATTGCGAGCAGGGTGACCATTTCCGAGTAGAGAAACGGTCTGAAGTACCATGCGCCGAACGAGAGCAGGAGGCCGTCCAGCGCGAGGTAGCCGTGCCCGAGCGCAAGCCCCAACAGGGCGATGCGGATCGGCCTCGAGGGAACCTTGCGCATCAGCAGAACACAGATCCCGATGAATCCGACCACGAACACCCCTTGGATCACCGCAGCCGCCACCCGCCAGGGGGTCGTGAGGTGCAGGGTCCAGCCGACCACAGGATCCGCCGCCGGCGTCACGTCTCCGCAGAGGATGATGAAGCCGTAGCCCACAAGGAAGGGCGCGAACCAGCCGAGCAGTTTCTTCGGGCTCATCCCAGGATGGCGTAGGAGCTGGTCAACCGCAAAGACGCTGGGCAGGGTGGGGCCGATCGCGCTCAAGAAGTAACAGCGGCGCAAGGCCCAGAAGCGCTGTGGCGCGTCTGGGCTGGTGAAGAGCGCCAGCGTCGCGTAGCGGCCGATGACGAGCAGGCCGCTGGCGATCAGCAGCCACCGCAGCCACAGCGGCGTCACGCGCCGGTAGGCGCTGATAGCCAGCACCGCCAGGCCGCTGGCGAGCCCCAAGAGATAGAGGTAGACCTGCGTGAGCGGGTTCATGGGGATCCAGGGGGACAGTATACTCCGGAAAACGGGGGCGTTCCTCCTAGAACCGGCTAAAACGCTGCTACCTCAAACTGACGGGTTTTCGACGGAGCAGGACCGTCCCATATTTTTCCTGTCCCCTCGTGAATAAAAACTGCCGATTGTTGCCCCGGGCGATGAGGTGGTAGCAACCCCCATCGAGGAGTTGGCGTGGAGCGCGTGGCATGAGTTAGGCGACACTATTTAGGACGCCTCCGATTGTCCAAATTAGTGGCTGTCCCTGGTTTTCGTTACTGGCTCAGGACAGCGGGAGCTTGGTGATCGCGTCGTGGAGGAGCTGGCGGAGTTCCGCGAAGACCGGCGGCTTGTGGATGACGCCCCAGGCCCCCAACGCACGAGCCTGCTGTTCGATGGCGTCATCATCGTAGCCGGTGAGGAGGAACACCCCGATTGGCGGGGTGTGGGTGCGGACTGCACGTAAGACCTCCAGGCCATTCAGCCCCGGGATTTTCATATCCACGATCATGAGCTGCGGCGGATCCTGACCGATCAGCTTCACGGCCTCCTCACCGCTGGCCGCGGTGGTAATCGTCAGCCCCTCCTGCTTGAGGCAACCGGCCAGCATCGCGCGAATCTTCGGTTCATCATCCACGATCAAGAGCTTCACCGGCATGGGCGCTGGTCCTGGGTGTCTGCGTCAGGCGGCTGCGGCTCCATGCACACCAGGAGCTTGCGCGACCGTGGCGGGCTCCTGCGGCAGGCGCACGAGCAGGGTCGTGCCGCCCCCTTCGGTGGATTCGATCGCCAGCGTCCCCTGATGGTCCGCGACGATCAGGCGCACCAGGAAAAGGTAGAGCCCGCCGTGCCGGCCCGGTTCAGGGGCGAGCTCGCCTTCTTTTTTGATGAGGGGGGCCAGGTCCTCGCCGCCCGTCATGGCGAAGCGCAGGCGCACCAGGGGGAACTCGGGGCTGACGTCGAGGTGCAAGGTGCCGGGCTTGCTGTCGCAGGCCCAGCCCAGACACCGCAGGGCGTTGATGACGAGCTCCGGGATGGTGGCGTGGCCGGTCAGCTCCAGATCCTGAGGGATCGCGGTGGTGATCGTCAACTGCGGCTTGGCACCCGCAAAGGCATCCTGCTGGGCCTGGGTCAGGGCCGTCTCAATGACCGCGGCCAGCGCCCAGGACTCCACGGGACTGCGGTGCTTCTTCCGATAGGCCGAGGCCGAGCGGATGATGTACTGGCCGCGGAGGATTTCCTCCTGGAGGCCGACCAACTCCTGTCTCAGCGCCGGGTCGTTGGGATTCTCCACCAGCAGCTGCAGGGTGCCGCTGATGATGACGAAGATGTTGTTGAACTCGTGGTTGATGGCGTTCATCAGCTCCCCGAACTCCGCCAGGCGCTTCTGCACGTGGACTTCATCCAACAACTCGATATTCTTGATGACCAACGCGCTCTGGCGGGCCAGCGCTTCAAGGACATCAAAGTCCTCGGGGCTGAAGATGGCGCCGGCCCGTTTCTGCCCCAGCACCAGGCAACTCACCAGCTCCCCGCGCATCCACCCAGGGACAATGGCAGAGATCCCCACCCGCGCCATCCAGGTGCGCACCGCGCGGAGTTCCGTGTCAGGTCGCCCAGCCCCCAGCTCCTCAGCCAGGAGGTAGGAGTCGGTCCGACTCGGAGACGCGATCCACCGCTGGAGGAGTTCCCTGACGCCGGGTGGGATATGGTTGCCCACCGCATGCAGGGCGCTGAGACCATTCCCCTGCACAATGAGCTCAGCAGAGCTGAGCCCCATCTGCTCTCCCACGTACCGGCCTACGAAGTTGCACACGCTCTTCACGTCGGCAAACCCAATGAGTTCCTGGGACATCGTCCGCAAAGCAGCCTGGTAGCGCCGTTCCTTCTTGAAGATGCGTTCTTCGGCATGGTACTGCAGTACGCGGTACAGCAAGGGCTCCAGCGACGAGAGCAACCACAACAAACCGAACGGTAAAAGCCACCACCACTCGCCCATCGTGGTCATGAGCGGAGCTTTGCACAGGACCGCAATGGCGAACGGAACACCTAGCACTAACGCATGAAGCATGACGAAGAGCATGCCGCGAGTCAAAGCAACTCGAACATCCATGAGGTGGTATTTCACGATGGCGTAGCTGATACAAGCGACATATACAGAAACCAATGGGTTCAGAAATGGCGGGATCGGAATCCTATACCAGGTCAGATAGTTGATTGCGCCAGCAAGATAGCCCACGGCTGTCCCAATGAAAACATAGAGCACTTGATTTCTGAGAATACCGGATTCGCGCTTCACCGTTCGCAGCATCAACAGATGGGAATAGATGGTGTTGGCAAAGAAGTGAATCGTATGGATCAAGAATAACAGCCGCGGCTTCAACCAATAGGGAAAAATCAGAAACGGCCCAATATCGCTGGCAAATAACCGTGTATAGGCGCTCAAGCCGAGAACGGTACTGATCAGATAGTTCGTGCGGATCACACTCTTCGCAGCGTCTCGCTTAAGCAGGGTCAGGACAAAATGAGTGAAGGCGGTGGGAATGAAAATGACAAAGACCATTAAGGTGCGGAGATAGATCTCAGCCAGCCGGCTGTTCGCCGCCTGTAACCACAGGAAATAACACAGAGACCAGCCCGCGACCGTAAAGGCGAAGCAGGCGAAGGTCTGGTTAGTGCGTGATTTGGGGGTTTTCCCGAGGACAATGAAGGCTAAGGCAGCTGAGGTGAGAAAATTGAGCAACCCAGCGAAGGTGTAGTAACTGAGGGGGATGGCGTCCCACCACATGCAGATTAGGCTTTGGTCAAGATGAGAAAGAAGATGGTTCCAGTGCCTTCTTTCTCAATCTGGAGGGAGAACTTCTCGCCCAAGTCCTCCGCAGCGCGAATCAAGTCCTCCTGGGATCTCTTAATGAAGGCCCAATCACAGAGCCAGTCGGGAGGCACAGAGGGAAACGGGATGTTTTTGTCCTTGTACGTAATCACGAGCATGCCTTTGTCATCTAGCAGTCGGGCGAGGAAGGCCAGCAACTTCTTAAAAATCCTGTCAGGCAAGTACTCGGTCAAACCCAGGATATAAATGACATCCTGCTTTCCGATGGTGTCGTAGTACTTATCATCTCGAAAAAGGCGCAGCACGTTCTCGTTCAAAAACCTGAAGGTAATGGTCGATGGCAACTGGCCCAAGGCGGACCTGGAGAATATCAAGGACCCCTCGTCACTATCCAGTCCGGTAAAGCACAGGTTTGCTTTGGATGTAAGGAGGGGATCGGATAAGAGCTCTCTGATCTCTCTGCAGGGGCCGCAGGCGACATTGAATAATCTGAGCCGAGATGAGTGGCCATTCTCAATGAGACTCTGCAGGATGTCCTTCATCTTATTCTTCCGGGTCTTCACCGCCTGCGTATAGGCGTTGTTCAGGAAATACTGGTCGAAATAATAGCCAACGGTCCCTTGGTTTGCCAGCGGTTTGCCGTTATAGATGATTTCGAAGAGCTCATAGTCACCTGGGTAGCCTCTCGGCTTTTCATAGCCCATTTTCATGATGGGGCTTTGGTAGAACCAGCAGCCAGTTAATTCCCTAAATAGCCGCTTGAGTTTCTTCATGGTGGCGGGATCGACCAGCTCTTCCAGTGCATGCCCCTTGAGGAGCAGATCATTCGTGAGCATGGTGAGGTTCTTTTCGACCTCCACTGATGCCGTCTTTCCCTCGGTCATGTCGTGAAATAGGGCAGTGAGATCTGCGTGGTATCGTCTGACATCCTCATTGAAGAAACTCGCTATCTGTGACCTGACATCTTGATCGCTGTTTTTAACAATAGCCAGGGCCTTCTCTGCGAAGCGCTCAAATTCGGCGCCATTAATCTGAGGAGTCCGTGAGGATCGTTCACGCTGCTTGACTTGCGTTGGCATCTGCGTAACCCCCTTCCCCATCAGTGCGCCATTGACCGTTCAACGAACCGCATGACCGGCTTGCGCCGTGGGTCCCCGCCGGATCGACGGGGACGGATCCCGCGCTGCTCCTGGTCTGTAACCCACTGCTCCAAGGCGCTGTGGCGAAAGCGCCAACGTCGGCCCACCTTGAATGCGGGCATGCGGCCCTCCTGGGCCAGGCTGTAGATGGTGGAGGGAGGCATTCGTAGGAGGCGGGCCACCTCATCGACCGTCAAGACGTCATTTCCTGTGTCAGCCAAAAGGGCCATGGCGTCAGCGACCCAATGCGTAGGAGAGGATCCCGTACACTGCGAGGAACAGCGGCACCACGATCCCCGCGGCAAAGAAGACCTTGAAGAGCGTGAGCCCGAACGGCGAGAAGTCGCCAGGCTTCAACTGAGCCTGTTCCCACTCGGTTGGTTCGCCCATCCGACCCCCTTATCGATGGAACGCAGGACGCAAGGACGAGAGACTACCCTCCTTCCCTATGAGGTTGAAGGGATTTGGAGGTGATTACGGAAAACAGCCGCCATTATACCAAACGCCTTCTGGTAAGCAAATTATTTCGAGGCGCAATTATTTCGAGGTGCAGCTGGGCGACTTTGTGGAGGATAGCCTGTGGAAGGTTATTCGGATGGCTGCGGGGTGAGCTGAGGAGCGAGATCAGCGACTTTCCGTTGGAGCGCAGGCAGATCAAGTGGTTTGTGGAAGCAGGCGAGCGCTCCCAGTTCCTGGACGACATACCGGTCAATGGTCTCATCGAAGTAGCCGGTGATCACCAGCATCGGCAGCTTGGGGTAGCGCAGCTTCAAGCGCTTGAGCACCTCGAACCCATCCATCTCCGGCAGCTTGAGGTCGAGTAGCACCAGCTGGGGCATGCGCTGGGCGATGACCTGCAAGGCGTCCTCGCCGGTCTCCGCCACGCGCACCCGTGCGCCCATCCCCTTGAAGGCGTGCTGGAGCATCGCGCGCATCTTGGCCTCGTCATCCACGACCAGCAGATCCAGGGGCACGGTCAGCTTCGGCACCGCTAAGGCATCCGCCGGCTGATCAGCCCCTCGCCCCAGGGATCGGAACCGCACCGCCAACGGGAGGCGGATCTCAAACGTCGTCCCGACTCCCGGCTCGCTATCCACCGTGATGGCCCCCAGGTGGTGCTCCACGATCTGCTTGACCACGGCCAAGCCCAGCCCCATCCCGCTCTGCTTGGTCGAGAAGAACGCATCGAAGAGCTGCGGCAGGTGCTCCGTGGCAATCCCGGTGCCGGTATCACCGATGCGGATGACCGCCTCGCCGCTCTGGTACTGGCAGCTGAGGGACAGCGTCCCGCCCTTGGCCATGGCATCCAAGGCGTTGAGGCAGAGGTTCAGACACGCCTGCTTGAGTTGGTTGGGATCCCCCGGCAAGAGGATCGGCTGCGGTTCAAACGATGACTGGAGCTTGACGTTGCGCTTGAGGCAATCGTTGGAGAGCAATGTGGCCGTATCCTTGAGGACTTTCTGGACATCGGTGGTCTCGATCTTCAGGAGGATCGGCTTGGCGAAGTCCGAGAGGCTCTGGACGATCCGGCTGATGCGGTTGACTTCCTCCCCGACGACCTCGGCGAACTCCTGGCGGAACTTGGGATTGTCATACCGCTCCGGCAGGAACTCCGTAAACGTCTTGATGGCGGTCAAGGGATTCTTGATCTCATGCGCGAGGCCCATGGCGAGCTTGCCCGCCGCCACCATCCGCTCCTGCTGCAGGAGCCGCCCCTGGGCGCTCTGGAGCTTGCGGGCGGTGGCCTCCCACTCCTCGTAGCGCCGGGCGTTGTCGAGGGCCACGGCGTATTCCCGGGCTAAGCGCACCAAGCCAGCGACTTCCGCTTCCGTGTACGGATGACCATCGGCCTTGGGGCCCAGCGCCACCAAGCCCAGCAGCCGGCGGCCCCGGAAGCTGGGGACGACCAGCTCCGTGCGCAGATTGTCGAGGATGAGGTGCAGCCGGGCGTACCGATTGGGTTCGTTCCCAGGGCTGATGCGCTGCGAGACTACGATGGCCTCTTGGCGGCTAAGAGGTGTGCGAGCCTCCTGCAACCATTGAATCAGGGGACTGTCACGCTCCAGCTGCTGGATAGCGGTGGGGAGTGCTGGGCCGTAGCGCTCAGCCAGCCAGTAGGTGGCGATCGAGGGATCCTCGATGAACACGGTCGCGTGGCTGGCATTGAAGCCCCGGACGAGCGCGCGGGTGACCAGGCGGAGCAGTCGGCGCCGGTGGCGGATGCGCGGCAGCTCCCGGGTGGTGGTATCCAGGAGCGAGGCGACCGGCGGCTGGGGACTGAAGCCACCGAACCGGCGGAGGACGAGGAGAAGCGCGGCACTGGTGAGCCCAGCAACCAGGACGAGCCCGAGCAGCCAGCCCCACGGCGGCCCGATAGCGTGGAGCAACCAGGGAGTCAGCACGGCGCCGGTGGCGACGGCTCCACCCACGGCCAGCAGCACGATGGGCCCGCGAGCCCACGGGAGATGGCTCGGCTGCCGCGACGATGGGCGCATGGGGGAGTTACGACGCGGGTGCGGGCCGCTGCCAGGCAGGGAGGCCCAAGGCCCGTTGCACGGCCGTGAGCAGCTGCGGCCGGGTGAACGGCTTGGGGAGGTAGTCGAGGGCGCCGTACCGGGTGGTCTGCTGGGCCAGCTCGACGCTCTGGTAGGCTGTCAGGAGGAGGATGCGAGGCGGCGGCTGAGTCGCCATGAGGTCCTGGAGGACCTCCATGCCGTCCTTCTTGGGCATCTTGAGATCGAGGAGCACAAGATCAGCCGGATGCGCCTGGAACTGCCGGAGCGCTTCCTCGCCGTCACTCGCGAAGGCGAGGTCATAGTCGTCCTCCAGCACCAACCGGATCGCGGCTTGGACGTTCGGCTCGTCATCGCAGACCAGAATCGTCGGTTGCTTGGCGGTCATATCGAAAGTCTACCATATTCGTGTCGCACGAAGTACCCATACGGTCCAGCTATCGCAATCGAGCCATGAATCCTCGGGTTAGGTGACACTATTTAGGCCGGCCCCGATTTTCCCGTGCTGGCACTAGTGCCTGACACGCTCTTTTCCGGAGAGAACCGGCGCTCATCGAAGGAATCTAAAAAGTCCTCGGCTTGTTTCAGAGCTTCGGAAAGTTGATCGGGATCAATACGAGGTGAAAAAGTGCGAACAGTAGTCTCCCACCGCATTTGCTTTCTTGGATGCACCAACCCTCGAATGAACGGGATGAGGGACAAGATGTCTCTCAGTCCGTAGGCAGTATGGACGGTCACGAATAGGCCGTATGTGGGTGGCCACTCTTTTTTCTTCAAAATAAGGTGAATGGATTTGATCAGGAAGTACGTATCTTTCTGACTCTTTTCTTGAAAGGATATGGTCCGAGACAGGTAACCGTGATACGTCGACCTATTGACTCTAGTTCCAGAATGGTGCGCGAAAGCGGAAAGTACATGATCCACGGTTTCCAATGGTTCTGAGAATCGTCTTAGTTCATCTTTCGTCCATTCTATTCCGTTAGGCATTTAGCGTTTCCAAATTATGCTGAAGAACTGTTTGAATCTGTCGCTAAAGTAAATAGTCCACTGGCTAAAATACTCCCACCAATCCCCAAAACCACCGATCCGATATTCAGATCCACCTCCAGGAAAATCGGGGCCGTGCTAAATAGTGCCGCCTAAAAGGGGGTCTCCACCAGTTCTTTATCGAGCAGTGGTGCATAGGGAGACTCAAGTCGCACGAAGTCCCGGTAGGCTGCCTGGCGGTGCGTCAGCGTCGGACCGAGCTGCACGTAGTAGGGATCCGCATCGACGAGGGAATTGGCTCGTCCATAGGCGTAGGTGGGGTAGCTCGACCACGGGTAGTCGTTGAGATCGGTGACGAGCTTCGCCCGGAGGGGGTTGCGCTCGATGTAGCGGCCGGCTTCAAGGTAGTAGCTCTCCTGACTCACCAGCGGACTCTTGTAGCGGCCTTGCCAGACGTGGCCGACGTACTGGTGCTGTGCTTTAAACCATCGCCCATAGCCTTGGAGCAACCCCTGCATGAATTTCGGCAGGTGGTCAGCCTGCTCGATCTGCAACAGCAGGTGGATGTGGTTCGACATCACGCAGTAGTGGTACAGCCGGGATGCGTAACGCGCTTTGGCATTGGCCAGCAACACCAGAAAACGCTGAAAGGCCGCCGCCTCACCAAAGAGCACCTGGCGATTGTTGCTGCGGGCGATCAGGTGGTGACAGCCGCCATCGATCAGCTGGCGTGGTTTTCGAGGCATCGGCTCATTGCGTTAGTCGGTTCCTGGAGGACCGCCTCCAATTTTCCAGGTGAAGTGTTGCCTAACAGCAGGTCTCGTTAGAGTCCATATTCCGAACACTGTGAGAGTCCACGCCACAATGAGTATCACAAAGGCCGGAATCTCCAAAAACCAGGCGACTGCGAAGCCTCTGTACAACCGTACGGCATAAGCAATTGAGGTCTGGAGGATGTACGGCAGCATTCTTATCATTAAGACGATGAACAGGTACCGAGCCCAGTTTCGCCGTTTCAATAACCCGATGCCGCAACCGATGTGCAAGACGCCTCCGCCAATTTGAAAGAATCGGGATGCAAGACCCAGTTGTTGTCCATAAACAATCCAGCTAATCGTGTGCGCTATAAGAAACCATAGACCTATCACGACCATAGCAATGCCAAGGAGGCGTATTCTCCAAGGCAGGCGCGACTGCTGCAAAGAAGCGGATTCTGTCATCTCCTACTCCGGTTCTGAAATTGGCGGTTTCGAAAGTACGACTCGGTCTTATACGTAATGCCAAGGCTCCTGGCATGTTGTTCGTCGACAACTCGCCACCCGTATAGCGGCGATCCAATGCTAGGAATATAGTCAACCTCATCGTAGACGGCTGCTACCCAGCTTGATGGTTGCATCGTGACCGGATCTCCGTACACCAGAATTCGTGTCGATCCCTGGAAGGCCTCCCCGGTTCCAATAGGCTGAATATTTAGTCCTCGTCCTCGGAAGATACCAACTCCGTAGGCCATAAATTGCGTGTTTTGGTAAATGATCGGGTCATTGTTGAACGCCTGCGGGGACGGTTGGACGCGGTACGGACCCAAGACGCTAGGGGGTTGAACGTCAGTGAAGCGCCGATTTGGGGAGAAAGGCCGTCTAAGAGCATCTTGGATGACCTGGGCGGCTTTGTTGCTTAGGCCCAGGTCTTGCGTGGTGTTGTTGATCTGTTGAGCGGCAACTGGATTTACGGTCGCCCCCCAGCTAGCCGTGGGCGCACCGAAAGTGGGACTAGCCTGTTGGCCAGGGTCGAGCGCACTCGGTGGCCCACGGGGACTGCTGGAAGCCTGGGAGCTGCTTGAGTCGCGGAAGGCCGCAGAGAATGACAGGTAGCTTCCGACTGCAGCCCAAGCGGCAATCTTAAAGACGCCCACCGCTAGTTCTGGCTGGCCGGCGATTAGCAACATCACACCCACCACCGCTGCGACGACCGCGACGAATGCCAACACAATACCTGCAATTAGTTTCATGAGCGAGAAATTCCCGCTGGGGTCCACAAAGTTGACCGGATTATTCCGCACGTAGCTGTAGCGGTTCAAGGTCTGTGGATCGGAGGGGTCTTGGACAAACGGATCCGGCTGGAGGAAGCGGCCAAGCTCTGGGTCGTAGGGGCGGGCGGGGAAGAGGACGAGGCCGTTCACGCCGTCCTGGCGCTGGCCGGTGAACTTATGGGGCAGATCCGCGGGCCCGTCATGGCGAGCGATCGCGCCATACGGGACATGCTCGGTGTGCTCGATGACGGCCCCGGTCGCATCAGTCACAAGGTCGGTGGAGCCCAGGTGGTCCATGAGGTAGAAGTGGAGGACGGGCAAGCCGGCGGCTTCAGCGCTGGGGATGTCGAGGAAATCAAGGAGCCGGTGCCAGGCCTTGGCCAAGCGGGTCGGCGATTCCGCCGGCTTCAGGCTGGCGAGCTGGGCTGGGGTTGTCTCCAGCGAGGCGATCCGTTGGCTGCCTGCGAAGATGTAACTGACCTGGGTCCCGTCCGGCTTGACCTCGAAGAGCTCCCCGAGGAGCAGGGTCGTCCCGGCCGGGGTGATCTGCTTGACCTTGCCGCCGTCGCCGTCGTAGATGAATCGGGTTGTGGGATCACGGGGCAGGGAGGGACTGAAGGTGCCGGCGGTCCTGACATGGACGTAGTAGGCCTGGGCGGCTGCGACCTCCGTTGCGGGCTTCAGCACCGCCGCGGCGGCATCATAGGTCAGAATCTGGTCGTCATCGATTCCCCCAAAGACTTGACTGATGTCTGATGTCTGAAGTCTGGTGGCTGGTAACAGGTGCCAGCCGGCGGCGACTGACTGGCCAAGCGGCTTGGTGGGGAGCTTGCCTTTCAGCGTGACCGTCACATCGCTCGTCGCCTTGCAGTAGACCTGATAGCCGACGCCGTATTCCAGCGTGCTGAAGTCGTCGAACTTCGCATTCCCCACGTAGTGCTCAAACTGGCTCGGGGCTGAGGGCTCTGGGCTCGGGGCCAATCGCGCCACCTGCTCGAAGTTCGCGCTGAAATTCGGCAGGACTGCGCTCACGCTTGTCTTCTCCGGGATGACCGGCAGCGAGAAGAAGTTCCAGCCCGGATGGAAGGTGACGGTGACGGTCTCCTCGGGTGCGGTCTTGACCTCGACGAGGCGATTCTCGGCATCGTAGGAATACAGTGATGGAGTGAGGAGGTGATGAGGTGACTGAGTGAAATCTTTCGAGACCAGATTCCCATCGGCGTCGTAGGTCATCGACCAGCTGGCGGAGGTGGAGGTGACCGGGGAGTGGAGGAACGCAACGACCGGTGGAGGAAAGAGGGTGAAGCTCAGGAAGGCGCCGCTCGTGAGGAGGGCCGTGAGGCGGATACGAGACTGAGGTTTAGTCGACACTATTTAGGACGCCTCCGATTGTCTCTTCAGGAATATGGTACACTTTTTATTGTAACGTTTCATTTTTTTGAGGGAGAGCTCCGACAATGCCGATGAAACCAACAATTCTGATCTGCGACGATGAGCTGAGCGTCCAGGCGGCGATTCGTCTCGTGCTGGAGCGGGACTATGATCTGTCCTTCGCGAGTGATGGGGAGGAGGCCCTGCGGCAGTTGAGGAGCCATCCGGTAGACCTGGTGCTGCTGGACATCAAGCTACCCAAAATGGACGGCCTTGAAGTGTTGAATGCGTTGGCAACGCAGCAGCCCATGCCACGGGTCCTCATGCTGACCGCTTACCAGAGTGTTGAGTTGGCTCAACGGGCAACCCAATCCGGGACGCTCGACTATGTGACCAAACCCTTTGAGCGTGACACGCTCCTCAAAGCCGTCACCCGCGCCCTGAACCTGCCGTCCTGGCAGCGTCCAGGCTCAGACCGAGTCCGTGAACAACTCTCGTGAACAACTCTAAGGATTATGAGTCATCACCCTCAAGCTCGTTTCCAATCGCTGATCCAATGGCCGCTTCTTGTCGGGGCGCTCCTCTTACCGATTGTGATCGGGGTGACCGTTCAAGAGTGGCTTCAACAAGTGTTCAGAGGACCACTCTGGTGGATCGTGTTGGTGGTGTGTGCCCAAGTGGTGGCTGTCGGGACGTTGTATTTTATGAGGTGGCTCCAGCCTTCTAGTCTGCGGAGCACTCTTCAGTCAACCAGGCGCCTCGAGGCAACCGCCCGGCAGCTCCCACGAATCCATGACATGAGCCGGTTGCTCAAACTGACGACCAGGCTCCTCGTCTGTCGTCTGGGAGCAAGCCACGCGACCATTTATTTGGGAGACCCGCAGACATCCCTCTACCACTTGACCGTAAGCTACGGATCACGTTCGCCTGCCACCATCCAGCACCTCGACGCATCCAGCCCGCTGATACGATGGTTTTGTGAGCATCGAAAAGCGCTCAGCCCCGCAGACTGTCGGAGGGATTTCAAGGGGTCGAAGTTCAACGTGAGGATGGACCCCTACCGTCGGCTCAACTTCATTCTCGAAAACCTCAAGGCCGAGCTCATCGTCCCGATTTTCAGGGGGAAACGGCTCGTGGGATTGGTAGTCCTTGGGAAGCGCGTCGCACGGCGCGCCGCCCCCTCCGAGTATACCGAAGTGGAGGTACAGGTGCTGATCCGCCTTGCGTCTGACTATGCGATTGCGTTGGAGAATGCCCGCAGCTACGAGCAACTGAACGCCACCGCCAAGAAGCTTCAGAGTACGCAAGACCGGCTCATTCGTCAGGAACGGATGGTCGCGGCTGGACGGCTAGCGATGGGTCTTGCCCATGAGATCAAGAATCCGCTGGCGGCCATCAAGACCTTCACGGAGTTCCTCCCAGAGCGCCACCAGGACCCCGCCTTCCGGCAGGAGTTCTCCCATATTGTCGGCAAAGAGGTGGATCGGATCAGTGCGATCGTCCAGAGCCTTTCAGACTTTGCCAGGCCGGTCCTCTTGAAGTTACGGACCGTTGACATCCAGCGAGTGCTCTACGAGACGGTGACGCTCCTGTCCAACGACTGTCTCAAACGCAGCGTTTCAATCAAGCAGTCGTTTGAGCCTGAGCCTATCCTGCTGGAGGTCGACCCCAGCCAGCTCAAACAGGCCTTCTTGAACCTATGCATGAACGCCTTGGAGGCGATGAGGGGCGGCGGGACGCTCTCGGTGAGTTGCGTCCACGAGGCGGGCGAGGCGGTCATTCGGATTACCGACACCGGGGTGGGGATTCCCACGGAGCACCTACCTGTCCTCTTTGATCCGTTCTTCACGACGAAAGATGGGGGCATGGGGTTAGGGCTTGCGGTGGTTCGGCAAATCGTCCAGCAGCACCTCGGCTCGATCCGCGCTGAGAGTCAAGTTGGCGTCGGCAGCGCATTTGAGGTGCGTCTGCCGCTTGCGGTTCGATTCAAACCCAGCGCCTCCGGCGATGGTCACGAACGCCACACCAGAAGCCTGAGGGAACTGAAGGTCCTGTCGGCGGTGCCAATGGACCTCCTCGTGGTTGACGACGAGCCGAAGGTTCAAGCGCTGCTGAAGGATGGGTTTGAAGTGATGGGCTGTCGGGTACGGGTCACCGCGAGCGGCGAGGAGGCGCTTGACCTCATTGCTACGAAGCCGCCGCAGCTCCTCGTGCTCGACCTCAAACTGCAAGAGATGGATGGGTTTGAGGTGCTCAAGCGGGTCAAGATGCGCTATCCGTTATTGCCGGTCATTGTCATCACCGGGACATTTGATGAGCGGATCGACCGCCACGTGCAAGAGCTCGGCGCGCTCGTGTGCCTCCACAAACCGATTGACCTTCCCGCCCTCCAACGGCAGGTGGTTGAGCTCTCAACGCAACTCTCCTGCCAACGCTGACCGTGGGATTCACGCCTGTGCCCGCCGAAGAAGCTGATCGAGGTCGTCGAGCCGAATCGGCTTCCTCAAGAAGGCGATGGCACCGAGGCGTAGCGCTTCCGCCTTGGCAGACTCGTCCAGTCCGGTAATGACAATAGCCTTCGTCTTCGGGGACGCTCGCGTCAGTCCCTTGAGCACCCCCATCCCATTGAGCTTTCCTTTCAGCCACAGATCCAGCAGCGCGAGATCCGGCTGTCGACTCTGCAAGAGCTCTAGGGCCCGTTCACCGCTGTCCGCACTGAGCACTTCGTAGCCCTTCCCTGCAAAGTAGGACGTCAGCAGCTTCGCCGCTTTCGGCTCGTCCTCCACGATGAGGATGGTCATGATGGCTCGCTCGGTTGGACAAGGCCGATGACGCCCTGCGTCGTCGGCAAGGTGATGATGAAGGTCGTGCCGGCTCCGTACTGCGAGGCCACACGGACGATTCCTCCATGCGCCTCGACGATCTGCTTGATGACGTAGAGGCCGAGCCCGGTTCCTTTCTCCGCGGTGGCCTTCGTCGTGTAGAAGGGGACGAAGAGCTTCGACAGGTCCTCCGATACGACACCGACCCCGTTATCCGCGATCGTCACCTCAATCGTCCGGGCATCGACGGCGCGAGCCTGAATCAGGATGGCACCTCGGAACGGCGTGGTGGTCCGTGGCACGTGAGGAAGCTTTCCCGCCTCTAGGAGCTCTTCTTTCGTCTGAATGGCGTCGTAGGCATTGTCGATGAGGTTCAGGAAGCATTCGCCAAGCTGCGAGAGATCGCCGCGGACCTCCGGTAAGTCCTCCGGACAACTCAGTTCAAAGTTCAGCTCGTCGAAGCGCACCTTGTGCTGCACGACGTCCAGGCCAATCTGGATGGCCGCAGCGAGCGAAATCGGCCGGTAGCCATCTGGGGAGGGTCGTGTCAGCTTGCGAATCGATGCGACGACCTGTCCTCCGCGCCTCGCTTCTTCCTCGAGGCTTTCAAACTCTCCGAGGCATTCCTCCAAGGCCTTGCGTAGTTGTATGGGATCATCAGAGTCATTGTGCAGAAGCGCTTGGAGCTTCGCCTTCTGCATCTGGGCGATCAGCGAGACGACGTTGAAACGGTTGTTGACCTGATGGCTCATCCCGCTGGCCATGGTGCCGAGAGAGGCGAGGGCGGCGGCGTGGAAGAGCGCTTCCTGCCGCTGCCGTTCTTCCTCGTAGAACCGAGCGTTCTCGATGGCGAGCGCTGCCTGGTTGGCCAGGGTGGAGAAGACGTTGAGGTCTTCCGTGGTGAAGATCTGCCCGCTGCGCTTCTCGCCTAGCACGAGGAAGCCAATCAACCGCTCTTGGATGAAGCTGGGCACCAAGACGCTCGCATTGAGCGCGGTCATTTGTGCGTAGGCTTGCGCGTTCTGGTCAGGCGCGCCGTTACGCGACCCGGCTTCCTCCATCTGCACTCTCAACTCAGCGAGCACGAGCGGCTGGTGAATCGCTTGGAGGAGCGTCACGGCCGGATCGGTGTTCCGCACTCGATCGGTACTCGATGCGAGGTGGTGGTAACGGAATGCATTGAGGCTGAACGTCTCTTCTTTGGAATCGTACAGAAAGATCGCGGCATGAGTGAGTCCGACGGTCTTGGTAATTACATGGACAATCAGCCGCAGGAGCCGCTTCAGTTCCCGTACCCGCGTCATCCCATTGGAAGCCGAGAGGAGCGCCTGTTGATATCGCCGCTGGGCTCTGAGCAATCGGGCTTCGGCTTCGCGTTGCAGATACCAGTTCACGTAATGGGCCGCGGTAGCCAAGACAGCCCCGACAATCCACAACCCAACCCACCAGCGAGTACCCAAGAGATGCTCAAATTGCGCCTGCCAGGTCATCGCCCCAAAGAGCGGCACCCCGAGCAACAATGCATAGACGCCCACAAATACTGCCGTCCGCGTGATCGCTAGGTTGATATCCATCAATCGATACCGCATGATCGCGTATGCGGTTGCCAAAACGTATAGCGGCACCCCATACGTCCCGAAGGGGTTCAGGACTGGAATATGCCGGTTGAATACCAACAAGAAGTTTGCACTACCACCGAGATAGCCAATCAGGGAGCTCCAGAAGAGATATTTAATCTGATTCTTTCTCATTCCTGTGGTACTGACGTACTCCTTATAAAGGAGATAAAGGGCGTAGAGCACGTAGGCGATGAAGAATGAAACCGCCCAGATATACAGCTCGCCTGGGGTGGCGAAATGGCGTACGAAAAATTTCGGCACTGCATCAGCCATCATGTAACGCGAGAGGCTAAAGCTCGCAAACATCACGCTGAGCACATAGCCAAGAATTAATGGACTTCGCTTTCCCCGTACCTCAAGTAAGGAGAGAACGAAGTGAACGAATAGGGAGGGGATGAAGAAGACACCGATCTGTTCGATCCTGGCCCATAACAAGGCCTGAGTTCTATCAACGCTAGCAACCAATCCAATTTGCCAAAAGCTCCACCAAGCGATGCTGAAGGAGTACAAAGCGAAGATCTTATTGACCCGTCGGCGGGGGTTTTTGAGGAAGACCAAGATACCAAGGACAAGCGTGGTGAGAGAGGTGAGGACGAGCGAGAGCACGAAGTGGAAGAGCAAGACGTTCATGCTTAAGCCGCTAGTTACTGCGCGACAGGGGGTTCAATTTCAAGCGGCTGATTGCTTCCCTGAGAAATATGACTGGTTGTGAGCGCTGATGCCTCGGGCGGCACGATCACAGATAATTGCAAGAGGTGGTACTTGTTAATGGCATAACTCGCTATTACAGCATATAGGACTACTAAATACAGACCGAATGGGAACAAGGGGAACAGCTGAACATCAATCATGATGAGAAAATTATTCATCCCACCAAGATAGCCTAGCGAAGTTGCCACGATTATGAGATGAAACCCCCTGGCCTCATCTTTGGAGAGATGCGGTAACGTTTTCCGCAATTTCCAGAGGCCGTACAACACCAACGTTACGAAAAATAAGAAGTAGCTGAAATACACAAGGCCCATTGGCCGCGGATACGCGTAGCCCAATCGATACACGATTTCTCGCGTAAAAATTCCTGGGAATAAATTGAGGAGGTTATAAGCCAGCGCTATGGCATATGCGGCAATAAGTTTTGCCTTTTCATGTTCATATACGCCGCTTAACATTACAGTGAAGTGGAAGAAAAGCACCGGTATAAATGTACAGCCAAGATGGAGAAGACGACCGTACCAAACTGCCCAAGGTTCTGGGATTGTGTGAAGTTGCATGAAGCAAAAGCTCCAAAGGGCGATACTCCAAGAGTAGCAAGTGAAAATTTGGCTGATCTTATTTTTCAAGTCTCTCAAAAGTACTGATAGACCTAGTAGGAACGTCAAAAGGGATGTGAGACCCGCTGAAGTCACGAGATGATCCATTAGGATTGCCTTAAGCGACTTTACTATGCCTCATACTCTCGTGGACATCTACCGATTCGGGTATCGAGTCTACCAAAAAGCGTTTGGCGTTTTCCCTTATCGAGGGGGGGATAGGGATAGATGTGCCGTTGACGTCTGAAAAAGCTAATTTTTGGCCCCCATGCGCGATGATTTCCCTGCTGGTTTTGTGGGTGAAGATAAAGACAAGCTCTAAAGTCATCTGCTTGAGACGAGTGGTCTTTACATCAACTAATATCTCATCAAAAAGGTAAACGCTCTGCTTAAACGTCATCCAGGCGTTTACCGTGATCAATCGAGTTCCCGAGCGTAAAATTTCCATATGATCTGGGACATTTTCTCGAAAGAACTCCTCCCTGGCTTGACCTTGCCACTCAAAGTAGTGAGCAAAGTAGACATTTCCTTCCGCGTTTGTATCAGCTAAAAAGACGCGTTTCTGAAAGACAAATTCCTGTTGTCGCGTGGGGGTGTTGGCAGCGGCTTCCATAAAGATCACCTCCCTATTTGGATAGAACTTGCTTCCACGGCTAGATTGGAACTCGATCCGTTTTCGAGTCCCCTCTGTTGACTGATCAGCCATGCCTCAAGTCTTGTTCGCTGAAACCTCCACACCTTGCCCACCTTCAGCGCCGGGATCTTGCCGGTTTGGGCCATTCGATAGATGGTCGCTTTGTTGACTTTGAGATATCGGCTAACCTCTTCCAATGTGAGAATCTGACCATCCATTGCGACTCCTCCTTCCTATCTCTTCTCTGTAGTTTTGTGTACTGATTTCTATTTTGCTCTCAATCAGAGCGATAATTTTCCCTTCGCTTGGGAATTGCGATTAGACCGCGATCTGGACGACGTACCGCTTGGGAGAGCCGGAATAACCCTGGATGAGCGTTTGGACTTTTTCGAGGAAGTGCTCTACAGAAAACGGCTTTGTGAGAAAGCTCACGTTGGAGAGCCGCACAGCAGCGATCTGCTGATCAAACGAGAACTCACCGGCGATCAACAAGATCCGCAGGGTCTGGTGAAATTGTCGAACGCGTGCTAACGCCTCGTAAGGCTCCGGTTGACCGTCCACGTCAAAGATGAGCAGATCCGGTCTTCCATCTTCCAAGATAGGGAAGAGATCAGCGACATGGTTCACTGCTGTGACGCGGTAGAGATTCCGGAGAATGAGCTCGAGCCCTTCCCGGAGGGTCTCGTACGCCTCACACACCACGACGCTTGATTGCTGCGCTTCCATACCCTTAAGCATTCAGATCCAGCGGTGATATCTTTGACTGTCCAAGACGCCCCATTATATCCGCCGCAGGAAGCAAGTTCAATGAGTTGTTGGTTGGTGGCAAGCGGGGCGCGGGGAAGCTGGCGGGGCTAGCTCAAGATGTCACCGGAATTCTGCAGTCCGTTTTCTGACAATTTTCTCTAACTCGGCAAAGACTGTGAAATTGCCCTTGAGAATATCTGAGCCGTGCTCCCGAAGAGCTGCTGCATACGTCTTGATCATATGTTCCAAATTCTGCTCAGTAAATGGCTCTTCAAGGGATGCTTTGATCGCTTGGTGGAGATCCTCCTTATCAGCAAATCGCTCGCGATGGTATTTCTTACGGATTATGGTAGCTGGTGACCGAAGGGTGAGAAGATCATCAAGATAAAACTGAGTTAGTTCCTTTTCATGGCGGACAAATATTGGGTACGGAGGAATTTTACCATTCACCAGTCGACACAAGAGGACAAACACATATTTCTCTCTTGGCTCATAGCGGATCTTTACTGCGGTCGTGGCATTTCGGTATATCAACTCATCTTCGAAAGCGTCGGACTTCTTCCCGCCAACTCGACAGCCAAACTCCTCAATTAAGAATGCGAAGTGTCTGCCACAGAGTTTGAAGAAAAGCTCGGTCATCGTCGCGTCACTGGATAGTTGAGTTCTTCAAGAATCTCCTTTTCTAGCCCATAAAGCTTGCTCCGGATTAGTCTTGCTTCATCAATACCAATATCAACAATCTTGTACCCTTTCCGAATGACAGATCTAATCCATCGTTCATTCCTTTTCAAGGCTAAGGCTTCGTCGTAGGGCTTCATTTCCCACGCCTGGTACCACTTCGCCCCAATTGCGCGTGCAGAGGCTTTGACCCGGCTCATTGTTTCACCGATTACCACAACTTTAGAACCCTGTCCCGCTGCTTCTTCCGCGACTAAACCTGCGGCTCTATTTGCGGCGATTCGAGCAGTTGATCCACCAATCCGAAGCGCGCCAGCCTCTCCCATCCCCAGCACAACCCCACCAGTCCGGGCCGCCCAAGAGAGAGCGCGGAGCATCGGTCCGGAGAAGAACAGTGCATTTGTGGTCAGATCATCCACGGCCCCGAAACCGATTGGCTCGGCACTCTCGAACCGCATCTGCTCTTCCGTCAAGCGCGGAATGAGCGGCGTACCCTGAGAAGAAGTAGCGTGGTTCTCCGTGGCGCCTGGGACTTGCCCGTAGTCTACTGGTGGTCCCCGAGGGCTGGAGGTCTCAGTATTGGCGCTCGACGAGGAGGATCGGCTAGAAGCCCGGTCGACGGCGGCCCCGACCTGATCGCCTGCTGCCGCTGCCCCTGCCGCAAACAGAGCTTGGCCAAGCCAGGAGAGGCCCAGCTCTGGTGCGACAAAGGAAGCAACGACCGCAGCGATGATGGCAAACAGCCGTCGGAACGAGAATCTATAGCCCGAAGGATCCACGAAGTTGATGGGGTTATTCCGCACATAGCTGTACCGGTTCAATGTTTGGGGATCGCTTGGGTCTTGCACGAAGGGATCAGGCTGAATAAAGCGGCCAAGCTCAGGATCGTAGGGGCGGGCGGGGAAGAGGATGAGGCCGTTCACGCCGTCCTGACGTTGTCCGGTGAACTTATGGGGCAGATCCGCGGGCCCGTCGTGGCGAGCGATCGCGCCATACGGGACATGCTCGGTGTGCTCGACGACCGCACCGGTCGCATCGGTCACCAGGTCGGTGGAGCCCAGGTGGTCCGTGAGGTAGAAGTGGAGGACGGGCAAGCCCGCGGCTTCGGCTGAGGGGATGTCGAGGAAATCAAGGAGCCGGTGCCAGGCTTTGGCCAAGCGGGTCGGCGCTCTCGCGGGTTTCAGGCTGGCGAGCTGACCCGGAGGTGTTTCGAGCGAGGCGATCCGCTGGCTGCCTGCGAAGATGTAACTGACCTGTGTCCCATCCGGTTTGCGCTCGAAGAGCTCGCCGAGGAGCAAGGTCGTTCCGGAGGGGGTAATCTGCTTGACCTTGCCGCCGTCGCCGTCGTAGATGAATCGGGTGGTGGGATCGCGCGGCAGCGAGGGACTGAAGGTGCCGGCGGTCCTGACATGGACGTAGTAGGCCTGGGCGGCGGCTGCCTCAGTCGCCGGCTTCAACACCGCCGCGGCGGCATCATAGGTCAGGATCTGGTCGTAATCGATCCCGCTCAAGACTTCGCTCAAGGCTCGAGGCTCAAGGCTCAAGGCGGGGAGCAAATGCCAGCCGGAGGCGACAGGCTTGCCAAGTTGTTTGGTTGGGAGCTTGCCCTTGAGCGCGACCGTCACATTGCTCGTCGCCTTGCAGTAGACCTCGTAGCCCAGCCCGTACGCAAACTCCGAGAAGTCGTCAAACTTCGCATTCCCCACGTAGTGCTCAAAGTGGCTCGAGGCCGGAACGAACCGTGCCACCTGCTCGAAGTTCGTTGAGAAATTCGGCAGGATCGCGCTCACGCTTGTCATCTCCGGGATGACCGGCAGCGAGAAGAAGTTCCAGCCCGAATGGAAGGTGACGGTGACGGTCTCCTCGGGTGCGGTCTTGACCTCGACGAGGCGATTCTCGGCATCGTAGCTAAACTGCTGCGCAGCTAAGTCCATAGTCGATGGTCCATAGTCGATAGCTTTCTCAAGGAGGTTCCCATTGGAGTCATAGCTCAATCTATGGACTATGGACTGTGGACTATGGACTGTCGTCACGGCGTGGGGTTTGGAGCCATCCGCAAGCCCATAGGTCATGGTGGCGCCTTCTTTCGACGTCATGTTCCCAATGGGATCGTACGCGTAGGTCAGCGTCCCGTAGGCGCCCACCGCTTTCGTGAGGCGGTTGAGCGGGTCGTACTCGAAGGACTGCGTGGCGGTGTGGACCCGGTCGGTGATGCCGCTCACGTTGCCGATGGGATCAAACCTGTAGCTGAAATCCTGGAGCGTCCCCGTGGGGCCGGTGGTCAGGAGCTTGTCCAGCCGGAGGGTCTGGGGGTTGTACGTGTAGTCGCTGGCGAGGCCGCTGCCGTAGGCGATCTTCGTGAGCTGTCCGGCCGCGTTGTAGTCCACGTTCGTGACGGCGTGGCGGGATGACTGCGTGGCTGCGTGGAGCACATCAACCGTCGCGAGGCCGCCCTGGGCGTTGTAGGTGTACGTGGCGATGTCGCCATTCGGGGAGGTGAGGCTGGTGAGGCGGCCCAGGAGATCGTAGCTGCGCTGGACCGTGGAGGTCGTGCCATCGATGGTCTTGGATTCCTTCATGAGGCGGCCGAGGGTGTCGTACTCGAAGGATGACGAGCCGGAGCCATCCGCGACCTCAGTGAGTTTCCCTTTGGAGAAGGCTTTCGCTGGATTATCGTAGGTATACGTGACTGATGTCTGAGGTCTGATGTCTGAGGTCTGAGGCACGGTGTACGACTTCTGCATCAGGCGATTGAGCGCGTCGTACGTGAAGCTGATTACAACGCCGCGGGCATCGGTTTGGCTGGTGAGGTTGTCCACCGCGTCGTAGGCGTAGGTCCAGTGGCCCATGTCCGGGTCGTCCATGCCGAGTTTCCGGCCGAGGCTGTCGTAGGTGATCTGGGTGACGTGCTCATGCGCATCCATGACCTGGATGAGGTTGTTCAGCGCATCGTAGGTGTAGGCGGTGACGGCGCCCTCGGAATCGGTGGTGAACTCCTCCACCGTGGCGAGCCGCCCATAGGCGTCCTGCGTGCGGCTGGTCTTATGCCCGTTGGCATCGGTGACGGTGACGGTCCCGTCGTCGTATCGGGTGGACGTGGTGGAGCCGTCTGGATCAGTCGTCCGGATGAGCCGCCCGACCGCATCGTACGTGTAGGAGACCGCGGCAAGGCTCGAGGCTGACGGCTCAAGGCTGAAGGGGACATATGACGATGAGAAGGCCGAGAGATAGGGGACCCGCTGCTTCATGACAAGACCCCGCGCATTCAAGTCGACAGCACCGGAGACGACCTGCTGAGCGGGATCTTCGGCTGGCGCGCGGGTCTGGATCGTGCGACCTAAGCCGTCGTGAAACGCGTAAAGCGTAACGCGTAACGTGGAACCCGACTGGATCCGCGTGTGGGTGATCGTCTTCGCGGGAACGGCGGAGAGGTCGTACTCGTAGCTGATGGTGGGGAGAGCCGAAGTGTCATTCGGCCCGATGACGTTGGTCACACGGCCGAGGGCGTCGTACTCCGTGGTCGTGGTGACGCCGTTCTGGTCCATGGAACTGATGATCTGGCCGAAGCGCGGGTCGTAGGCGAGCTGGCGGGTGTAGCCCAGCGTGTTGGCGATCGTGAGGAGGTACGTGCCGGTGGGATCATAGGTGTTCGTGGTGGTGCGGTTCAGCGCGTCGGTGACGGTGTTGACGTTGCCGTACGCATCGTAGGCAAGCGTGGTCGCAAACCACTGTGCTGTTGGGAGGTTGAGCCACTCTTCTTCCTTGGTGAGGTTGCCGATGGGCGGTGCGGCGTCGGGCGAGGCCGCGCCGTCATAGGTGAAGCGGCGCTGGGCGACGACCGTGCCGGCGGCATCGAGCGTCTGCGTGAGGCTGGGCTTATTCAGGATCCACGCGGTCGCGTTGTAGGCGAAGGTGGTCACCGCCGCGCGCTCATCGCCGCTCACGTTCACTTCGCCATCCTCATCCGTCCGGGTCACGTTGCCGTACTGGTCGTAGGTCAGGCGGGAGCGCACCTGGCGGAACGTGTCATCGCCGTCGTAGACGAAGCCATCGGTCTGATCGAGCTTGGCGAAGTGGACGCCGGGATAGGGCTCGGTGCAGCTCCACGTGTTCATGGTCTTCGTAAAGAGACGACCGGCGCTGTCGCGAACCTCCGCGCTGAGTGGACGGCCCTTCGTGTGGAGGTCCTGAGAGAACGTCGTGGTGGTGGTCGTGCCTTCGGCGTCGCTCACCGCGGCGGTCGCAAACCCGCGGAACTCGCGGGTGGACGCGTCATACTTGGCGCCGCTGTAGCGGTAGCTCGTCGTGATCGTGTTGCCCATGCCGTCGCTCACGCCGACCGTGGTGACGACGGGAATGGCGAAAGGAAGGTCTGGGATCCCGTCGCCGCCGGTGTTGTCAAACTCGCTGGAGGGCCGGTAGGTGATGGCGCTCGTGCCGCCGAGACCGTTGGCAATGGTCGTTAAGAGGTCTGGCGGGGTCCCGAGCGCAAACACGATCTGGGCCGCACCCGAGAGCGCATTGAAGACGCCGAAGCCGCTGATCCCGTTGCCGCGGAAATCCCCGACCTGCAGGGTGTCATCCGCCCCGCGCAGCCCGAAGGGATGCTCGCTCATCAGCGTCTGGCTGGGACCGAAGCCGGTACCGGTGGAGGGCGCGTAGACGACGGTGCCGGACCCCTTGTCGTAGTAGACGACATCGGTCAGGCCATCCCCGTTGAGGTCGGCGGACGTCACGCTTTGGCCTGAGCCGAAGCTGCTCGCCCAGGCCGACGGCTGCGGATTGAGGTGGGTCCCATCGGAGAGGGCGACTGAGACCGTGCCGCCGGAGACGACCGCGACATCGGTGAGCCCATCGCCGTTGAAATCGCCGGTGAGCGGCGTCGCACCCGGTCCAAAGCTTGAGAGCCACGTCGAGGCGCTGCCGAAGCTGCTGCCGGTCGAGAGCGCAATCTGCCACGTGCCGTTGGAGAAGGTCCCGACATCCAAGAGCCCATCGCCGTTGAAATCGCCCATGAACGGCGTCTGCCCGGCGCCGAAGCCGCTCTGCCAGGTCACAGGGCCGTTGAAGCTTGTGCCGGTGGACTTCGCCACTTGCCACTGGCCGCTGGAGGAGTTCCAGAGGATGAGGTCGGCTTTCCCGTCTGCGTCCACGTCCCCGACGAGCGGGACGGTCTGGGCCGGCAGGGTGGCGTTCAGCCACGTCTGCTCCTGCGTGAAGCCGCTCGGTGAGTTGAGGGCAACGTGCCAGTGGTTAGTGGAGGGCTCAAGATGCGCGAGGTCGGCGAAGCCGTCGCCGTTGAAATCGCCGCTGATCCCCATCGGGCTAAACTGGGCGTGGTTCATGGCGGCGACTTGGCTCGCGAGATTCGCGCTCATCGAGGAGTTCAAGCTTCCCGTCTCGTTGTAGGCGCTGACCGCGACGACGGTCCAGCCAGCGTTCAGGGGGACCTGGTTGCTAGAAGCCACTGACCAGGTGCTCCCGCCCGGGGAGACGTAGAACACGTCGGCTCGCCCATTGACGCTCAGGCTCGAGAGCGAGACGGTCTTCGCGGTAGAGGTATACAGCCAGGTCATCGCCAAGACGTGGCTGTCCTGCGGGCCGCTGATGCTGAGGTTGCCGTTTCCGTCCGTTGACCAACTGATGCCGCCACGTGAGCCGGAGGGCTCATCCAGGACGGGGTCGCTCCAGCTCACCTGGGGGATGGCACTGCATTGGGTGATCGGTTGGCACACGGTCTGGTGGTCGCAGCATTTGGAAAAGAACCAGCAGCGGTGGCAGCTCTTGACATCCTGGCAGGATTGTTCCTGCCAGCATTTTTGGCCCGGGTCAAAGGAGCCGGAGGGCCACAGCCGCTGGTCGTTGCCGCCGTCATCCCGCGGGAAGAGGTTCCCGGTGTGGTACTGGAGCTGCCAGTCGTGATTCCCGGAGGAGATCGACGGCACACAGTTGTCGCAGTGCAGGTACGTCGGGGGATCCTGCGTGTACGTGAACGTCGTCGGCGGAAGGCTCGTTGCGCCGTCCGAGCCGATCTGGGTGATGGACGCAAGGAGCGAGCGGCCGGTCCGAGCGCTGGTGGTGTACGCGAGCGCGTAGCGGCGCGCCAGTGCGAGGGTGCCGTCCACCGTCGCCTTGGCCTCGATCGCCTTCAGGCGCTTGGCCGTCGTGACGGGAAAGCCGGCGCGCTCGCTCGTCTCGGGATCGGGCCGATCCTCCAGCGCGAAGTCCACCTGATTGGCCGGGGCCAGCCCGGTGGGCTCATGCGCCGTGTAGCGGATTGACGCGAGGTAGAGCTGGCCCTGGTCCTTGGTGTAGGAGATCGCGAGGCTGTTGCCGTTCGGATCGATGACCTGATCAAGGCACCAGCGGAAGATCTGACCGCCGGACTCGATCTGCGAGTTGACATCGTGCCCGAAGAGATAGCGCGTGCCGGATTTGTCCCGCACCTCCCAGCCGGAGACGCCGTTGTTGATGAACTTCAGGAAGAGGCCTTCGTCCTTCGCGCGGTAGGTGCCGTCAGGGATCTGGACGAGCTCTGAAGCCACGCCCTGGAACATGAACGCGTACGTATCCGAGCCGTCATACTTCGGCACCCCATTCTTCGTGGAGCGCTCGATGTAGCCGGCATCCAAGCTCCACCCGACGCCGACCCAGCCGTTGCGGCCCGAGGAAGAGTAAGCGAGTGCGAGGCTCGGCTGCATTCCCTTGCGGCCCGGCGGGACCGCGATGGGGATCGAGGTTGTCGCGCGCCCGGTGAAGAGATCCGGCTGAAAGCTCTGGATCGCGCTGACGGAGGGCGGCGGGGCCGAGCCAGCCGATGCGGTCGCGGAGCCTAAGGACGCCGCCTCCGCTCGCGGCGGGAACGTCAACTGGGTGAGCACCAGGCCTGTGGCGGTGAGGCCTGCGATCACTCGCTGAAGCGTGCTCGTGCGTCTGGTCATGCTGGCTCGCACCCCGCTTCCTTCATGGCAGCTTCACCATCCCAAAGACCGGCGAGCTGTTGAGTGTCCGTTCGACATTGAGAGCGCCCCCACTATCCTGGATCACACGACATACCACGTAATCGTTGACCGCCATCTGATAGTGGACACCCAGGTTCACCTCGGTGGCATCGGTGGCTGGGCCTGCGGGGATCGTGATCCGCGCGATTGTCGTCGCATCATTCAGCGAGAGATAGACGACCCGTCGTCCCGTCGCGTTCGCCGCAAAGCGGACGTTGGCAAAGATGTAGTATTTTCCAGCGGTCTTCGCCGTCAGACGCCCTGGATTGGTCACGATATCGTGGATGGCATCGGTGTCCCAATCCTCTGAGTTAAAGGTGAGCGCGGTATCCGCGGCGTTCGCAATTGAGAGAGCCGCAGAGTTGTAGACGTGGACACTGATGTCCACCGTATCCTGCGGATTCGGGCTGAAGGCGAAGGGCATCGGCCCGGCGACGGCCATCGCGCCGTCGAGGTAGGTCGGGTTCTGCACATCGCCGGCGCCGTTGATGCTGAACACCACCTGCGTGGCCTGTGGGTCGATCATCCGTGTGACGCTGAGGTACTCCCAGGCGCCGCTGCCGCTATGGGTGCAGGAACTGGTTCCCCCGATCCCGTCACCGATGTCGAGACATGGCCTCTTGGGTACCGTCGAGCGCGCCCAAACGGAAAAGGTCACGGCATGGCCGCGCAGCAGGGCGGCATCGACCATTTGATGCACGTTGCCGTAATGACCAGCGCTGTCGTCGATCAGCTTGGCGGCGGTCTGGCCAATTCTTACAATGCCAGTTTCTCGCTTGATCGTGTCCCAGGGGCTCACGGTGCTCACCGTGGACCACTCTCGCAGGATGGGGTACGGCCCCTCCCCCCACGACTCGAATGAGCCATCCTTGAGCAGGTTGACCGGCGAGATATTTTGGGAGTCCGCGAGCCGCTCCGCCACGATCGCCAGCGGCACGCTCGTGATCCGCTGGCGGGGGGCCAGCTCGGGGTCCGTGCCGACCTGGACCGAGAGCCACAGCGGCTTGCTCCAATCCAGGGTGAGCGGCGTGACCTGCCCGAGGAGGACACTGAAGCGGCCCTTGTCCAGCGGGACGTTCGTCTGCGTCTCCTCCCAGACCTTCGTCCCGGCCGTCTCCGCATCGTAGAGCCGGAACGTCAGCGTGTAGGGACCTTCGAGCGGCACCCCCTGGCTGTCCACCGCCTGGCCCTGGTAGCGGACGAGGTGGGGGACGTCTGCGCCCGTCAGCGGCGCCCCCAGCAGCTCACACGTCACGGCCAGTCCAAGACCCATGGCCCGCCTCCAGCTTGCTTGCATCGGATGTCTCCTCTTGTTCGCGTGGTCCAGACGCGCCCCCACCGAGGCTCACCGGCCCCGCGGGGCATCTCCGTGCGATTCTAACGCCTCAATTTTCAACGCGGCTTCCTTCAGCGCCGCGTGCAAATAGCCGACGTACGCCAAGAGATCAATGCCCGCCTTCGTGCCGTCCGGGTTGAACGTCAGCACCTCGGCGGGCACGTTGTCATCATCAATTGCCATGCCGATCCGCTTGGCCGAAAACTTTGGCATGCGTTCCTTGCACGTGACGAGTGCGCGTTTCATCTCGTCCACCTCGCTGAGGGCCGGCTTGTGCTTGCCGAGCGCGCACCTCGCCTCCTCCTCGCTGACAAGCGGCGCCCGCGACCACTCGTACAGCTCGACCGACTTGATCTGCTCCAGACGGCCCTCGCGCGGGCCAAGCGTGCGGAGCAGCTTCTTATGTTTGCGGTCGGACGGATACGTGAGCCATGAGTCGGCGATCGGATCCGTCGGCGAGCCCTGCTGGATCGTGAGGATATTGGTCGGTGTCGTGGTGCCGATGCCGATGTTGCCGCCGGCGGCCGTGATCGGCCCCATGCCGTCGAGCGGGCTCGGGCTGAAGGCGAAGGGCATCGGGCCGGCGACCGCCATCGCGCCGTCGATGTAGACCGGGTTCGGCGGAAGGTTTCGCATGTTGATGGCGAACCAAAGGTATGTGGCCTGCGGACTGACGGTTCGCGTCGCCGTCAAGTACTCCCAGTCGCCGCTGCCGCTGTGGGGGCAGGACTCGGTTTCGCCGACGCCATCGTTGATATAGAGACACGGCTGGTGGGGAGTCATCGAGCGCGCCCAGACGGAAAATGTCACCGGGCGGCCGCGCAGGGGACCGGGGTCGACATTCTGAAAGACATTGCCATAGTGGCCGGTCGCGTTGTAGACCAGCTTCGCGGCGGTGTTCCCGTACCGCACCTGATCGGTCGCCTGCTTCACAATCTCCGACGTGGACACCGTCGCCGAGGTCTGCCAGTTGACCAACAGCGGACCGGTCCACTGCTCGAAGGAACCATCCTTGAGGAGGTTGATCGGTGAGATGGTCTCGGAATTCGCCAGCCGCTCAGCACTTTCCGCCTGGATCGCCGTTGGGACGCTCGTGATCCGCTGACGCGGGGAGAGCTCCGGCTCCGAGCCGACCTGGACGGAGAGCCAGCAGGGTTCGCCCCAGTTCATCGGTTGGAGGCTCTTGGTCTGGCCCAGCAGGACGCTGAAGCGGCCCTTTTCTAGCGGGATATCCTTCTGCGTCTCCTCCCAGACCTTCGTCCCCGTGGTCTCCGCATCGTAGAGCCGGAACGTGAGCGTGTAGGGCCCCTCGAGGGGGACGCCCTTGCTATCCACCGCCTCGCCCTGATAGCGGATGAGGTGGGGAACCTGGGCACACACCTCGTGTGCAGGCAGCAGGCTTGTTAGCATGAGGATGATGAGCCACCGCGCGCGTGGTCCGGAGGAGTCGGCTTGATGAGCAGCCATGACACACCTCCTTCAATGAGCACGTGACTTACGGAGCCCGAAGGGCGACGTAAGTCACTGTGCGAATTGAACCCCACACCCAGCGTTGGAACCAAGCTGGCTCGCTGGGTACGACCCCGCACACCCAATTCACCTGGCAGGCCCGAGACGAACCCACCGCTGGGTGTGGGGTCACATTCCGCCTGACAACTTATGTCGCTTCGCTCCATAAGTCGTGGCGTCATGTGACCTGTTGAACGTGTTTCGTGCATCCTCATCGTGCGCTTCGTCTGCTACGGCGTCCCGTTTCCCGTGCGGTGCTGAGCAGACGGCGTCGGCACGTTTCCGTTCGTCTGCTCAGGTACGCCCTGCGCGTCGGCGCCGTTAGCTTGAAACGCTTCCAGAATGACCCTTGCGATTTCCACCTTCGTTTCTCTCGTCAGCGGCACGACCACGTCATGCCACCGTTCATCTTTGCTCTGCTGGCGCGGCATGCTCACGAACGCCCCTTTGCGTCCTGCGACGACCCGGATGCCTTTGATGAGGAGCCGGTGGTCGACGGCCAGATCACAGAACGCCTTGAGGGCGCCGTTGTTGTTCCATTTCACCAATCGGGTGACGAAGAAGAACATGCGTTCATTCCCCCTTTCATGGATGCTCGATAGGGCGTCGCAGGACGTACACCTGAGCGTCCTGCGTGTGCGAGCCCCCGTAGTCATCGCGGACGGTGACCGTGATCGTGTGCAGCCCCACGGAATTCGCGCCCGGCGTCCAGGGTTGCGTCGGACCGGCACTCCAGTCCGCCAGCAGGGCGCCGTCCACGAGGATCTGGTACTGGATGGGATCGCCCTCCTGGTCAGTGGCGCTCACCTGGATCGTGGTCGCGGCGCCAGGGTAGAGTTTCGCGCCGTCAGGCGGCTGAACAGCTTGGATGGTCGGGATCGCGCCCAGGATGACCGTGTAGTCCGCGGCGGTGACGTAGCCGTTGGGGCTCGTCGCGACGAGGTGGAACACGTTGGGGCCGAGTATCAGGGGCGCCGAGAGCTCAAACGCCCGCCCGGCCCGGGTGGCGGCCGTGCCGTTCATGGTCACCGTGGTCTTGCTGTCATCGACGCTGCCCTGCAGCAGGAGCGGGGTGAAGTTGGTCTTGGCCGGCGGCGCAAACGTCACGACCGGCGGCAGGTTATCGACGATGACCGTCACCGTGGCGTTTGTGCTCGGGTTGCCCGCGGCATCCTTGGCGACGATCACAAGGACGTTATCACCTTCGGTCAGGGTGATCGTGGCGGTCCACTCGGTCGCGTCGCTCAACGGCACCACCTCGACGCCGTTCACCCAGATGGAGGTGCCCGGCGTCTTCGTGCCGGTGAGGGTGTAGCTGGTGGCCGTCGTCACCGCCGGCGGCATGACGGCCGTGGGGCGCGCCGGCGGGACGGTATCGAGGGTGACAGTGATGCTGCGGGTCGTGCTGTTTCCGGCGAGGTCCGTGGCCGTGACACTGATGGTGTTGGGGCCCTCCTGCAGGAGGATGCCCTCGGCGTGAAACGCCGTGCCGGTCACCGCCGCCGGGGTGCCGTTGACCATGACCGACGCGACCGCCTCATCCGTCGTCCCATCGACCGAGATCAGTTTGCTCCCCGTGATCGGGGTAGCGGGGAGCGTCGGCCCGGTGTGGACGGTAAAGACCCCATTGCCGCCCGGTCCCCCGAGACAGTCGCCGAGTTCGGTGACGATGCTCGCCGGGTTGCCGCCTCCCACCCGGCCTCCCCCTGCCGTGATCGTCTCCTGCACGAGCGTCACCGTCCCATTCGTCGACTGCGCACGTGCGAACGGGCTCGTCAGCCAGAGGCTCAACAGCGATAGTCCCATCAGTGCGAGCGTATGGGTTCGGATTCGCATCATTGCTGCCTTCCCAACACTGCCCCATCATGGGGGAACGTGATGGTGATCATCGGGGGCGTCGTGTCCAGCGCGATGGTGCCGCTCACCGGGTTGGACCAGTTACCGGCGGGATCGCTGAACTGGACGGAGACCGTCTTGGTGCCATCGCCGCCTGGGAGCGTCCAGGTCTTCGTGGCCGTGTACGGCTCGGGGTCAGCGTACGTCACGCCGTCGTTCGAGAACCGCATCTGCGACACCAGCCCCACGTTGTCGGTGGCCGAGAGGGTCAGCGTCACCGCAGTCGCCCGCGTGAAGACCCCTCCGTTGTTGATCGAAATCGTGCCGCTGGGAGGCGTCGTATCCAACGTGATCGTGGCGTTCGCCGGGCTCGACCAGTTGCCGGCCGGATCGCTGAACTGGACGGAGACGTGCTTTTCGCCATCGCCGCCTGAAAGCGTCCAGGCCTTGGTGGCCGCATACGGCTCAGGTGTCGAGTAGGTCAGGCCATCGCTGGAGCACTCCATCTCGGCGACCGTGCCGGAGTCATCGGTTGCCGACAGCGCAAGCGTAACCGTGGGGCTATTCGTGGAGGCGGCTGCGCCGTTGATCGAGATGGTGCCTGTCGGCGGGATCGTATCGAGGGTGATCGTGGCGCTCGCCGGGCTCGACCAGTTACCGGCCGGGTCGCTGAACTTGACGTACACGGTCTTTGGTCCGTCGCCGCCTGGGAGCGTCCACGTGTGCCCGGACACATACGGCTCAGGCGCAAAGTAGGTCACGTTGTCGTTGGAACACTGCATCTGGGCGACCGTGCCTGCGTTGTCGGTCGCCGAGAACGTCAGCGTCACGGTGGTGGTGTGGGTGGCGGCCGCCCCGCTATTGATCGAGATGCTGCCAGCGGGAGGCGTTGTGTCCATCACGATGGTGCCGCTCACGGGGCTCGACCAGTTACCGGCCGGATCGCTGAACTTGACGTACACGGTCTTGGGTCCATCGCCACTTGCCACGGTCCAGGTCTTGGTGGCCGCATAGGGTTCAGGCGCGGCATAGGTGACGTTATCGTTGGAGAACCTCATCTGCGAAACCGTGCCGGAGTTGTCGGTCGCCGACAGCGCAAGCGTGACGGTGGGGCTGTTCGTGGAGGCGGCCGCGCCGTTGATCGAGATGGTGCCGGTTGGAGGAACGGTGTCGGAGACGGTGATCCCATTCGAATACCTGATCGAGGAGTAGAGTCCCGCGCCGTTCTTGGCCCGCACGCCGAGGTAGTAGCTCTTCCCGTAGGCGAGGCTTAGCCCGCTCTTGGTGACCTCGGTCGCGAGGCCGATCGCGGTGTAGTTGACGAGGATCGTCCCGCCGGTTGAGTCCTGGCGGATGAGGTACTCGTAGGCCGCCACCCCCGATTCCGGATCGCTGGAGGCGGTCCAGGCGGCATGGAGGGTCGTTGTCGACGGGGTCGTCGCGCCGTCATCGGTCACGGTCACCGCCGTGGGCGCGGTCTTGTCGACGAGCATCCCGTCAGAGACCGGCGAGAAGTCGCCCCAGGCGCCGACGCCGTTCTTGGCGCGGACCTGGTAGAAGTACTGCGTCTTGTCGAGCCGGCCGCTCACCGAGGCGGACCGGACACTGGCGCTGGTCGTGGCGATCGTGGTCCAGACCCCCGAGGCCCCGGCGCGTTCCTGCAGCTCGTAGGCACTGATCCCCGAGTCCGGATCGTTGGCGGCGGGCCAGTAGATGGTGTAGGCGCCGGTCCCGTTGAAGTCGAGGTCGCTCGTGGAGCCTTCGGTCGGCTGGCCGGGGGCGGTGGGCGGCGTGGGGTCGGGCGCTCGGATCCCATCCGTGTAGGTGGTGGCCGAGTAGAGCCCGGCGGCGTTCTTCGCTCGGACACCGAGGTAGTAGAGCTTGCCGTTGAGGAGCGTGAGGCCGGTCTTGGTGACCTCGGTGGCCGCACCGACCGAGGTGTAGTTCACCAGGATCGTCCCGGCGGTCGAGTCCTGGCGGATGAGGTACTCGTAGGCCGCCACCCCCGATTCCGGATCGCTGGAGGCGGTCCAGGCGGCATGGAGTTGGGTTGGGGAGGCGGCGACGGCGCCGTCATCGGTCACCGTCACCGTGCTGGGCGCGGTTTTGTCGATCAGGATGCCGTCTGAGACCGGCGACCACGCTCCCCAGAGCCCGGCGCCGTTCTTGGCGCGCACCTGGTAGAAGTACTGGGTGTTGTGGAGTCTCCCCGTGAGGGAGGCGTAGCGGGCGGCGGTGGTGGAGACGATGGTCGTCCAGGTCCCCCCGACCCCCACTCGCTCCTGGAGCTCGTAGGCACTGATCCCCGACTCGGCATCCGCCGCGAGCGGCGAGGCGTACCAGTAGACGTAGTAGATCCCATCGGCGTCATAATCGGCGTCTGTGGTGCCGCCTTCGGTCGGCTGGGGGGGAGCGGTCGGGGGGGTCGTGTCGACCCGAATCCCATTTGAGGAACCAATGAGCGACCACAGGCCATCCCCATTCTTCGCTTTGACCTGCACGTAATACCACTTCCCCTGGAGGAGCGAGAGGCCGGTGGCGGTGACCGAGGGCGTGGCGCCGGTCGAGGTCCAGTTGACCAGAATGGCGCCGGCCGTCGAGTCCTGCCGAATCAGGTACTGGTATTCGATGATGCCGGTGTCGGGATCCGCGCTCGTCCAGGCGGCATGGAGGCTCGTGGGGTCGCTGGTATACGTGCCGTCATCGGTGACGACCGGCGTGGTCGGGGGTGTCGTGTCCGCAGCCCAGAGGGGGGAAGGGGCGAGAGTGGTGCAGGCGGCGATCAGAAGCGCGGAAGCCAGGATCACGCGTTGACGCGTCATCGCACGAGCCTCCTGTGTCCATATTCTTTTACAAACCCTTCACAATTGCAAGCAAAAATATCCCCACCGCTCATCCACGTATCGTTCATGACACATTCCCGGGTCCGCTGGTTCATCGTATCTACAAATTTAATTTGTAATTTATTCATACCATATCTTCGGCCTGTTTGTCAAATAAATTTTTCAGAAAATACAAAACTCCACTTGACGATCCCGGCTCCGCATGGCACACTTTAAACGCGGATGTCCGCAGATGGTCACGCGGATTCTCGCGGATGAGATCCTCCAATGCTATATGAAGAGCTGACGTATCAGATCAGAGGAGCGTTCTACGAGGTCTACAATACGCTGGGTCCTGGCTTTAAAGAGGAGATCTACCATCGGGCGTTGGCAAGGGAGTTTGGGTTACGAGGCGTTCCCTTCGTTGAAAAGAAGCGAACCGTTATTGTCTACAAGGAGGAAAAAGTTGGCATCTATGCGCCCGACTTCGTCGTTGAGGAAAAAGTCTTAGTCGAGATCAAATCGACTCCGAGTATGCCGAAAATCTTTGAAACGCAGTTGTACTATTACCTCAAAGGAACGGAGTACCGATTGGGTTTTTTGGTCAACTTTGGGGATGCGCAATTGGACATCAGGCGCAGGATCTACGATGAAAAACGGCCGATCCGCGGCCATCCGCGAACCAATCCGCGGTAATCCGCGTTCGCTACTAATGGAGAGGTGACATGAGTCCTGCCGCACTGATGAAGAAGCGGTCGAGCCTGCGAGCGGCCCACCCGCCGGCCGCCGAAGCCGCGAAGACGATTGGCTCGCGGCTGCGGCACCTGCGCAAGTCTCAGCGGATCACGCTCGTGGAGCTGGCCAAGCGCTCCGGCGTGGACGCCGGGACGATCTCGCGCATCGAAACCGGACGGATGACCGGGACGCTCGAATCCCATATGACACTCTCCGAAGCGCTGGGCGTTAAGCTCACCGAGCTCTACGCGGGGATCGAGGAGGCCCGCCTCAAGGAGGCCGTGACGGTCCAGGGCCCCTCACGGCGCGGCGAGGTCTACGTGCACCAGGCGGGGAAGTCCTCAATGGCGATGCTGACGACCGACATCCTCAAGAAGAAGCTCATGCCGGTCCTCATCACGATCGAGCCGGGCGGCAGCACCCATAAAGAGGAAGCCAAGGTTGGCACCGAGAAATTCCTCTACGTGCTGGACGGGACGCTTGAGGCGAGAGTCGGCGAGGCGACGCACGTCCTGCGGCGCGGCAGCAGCCTCTACCTCGATGCCTCCATTTCGCACAGTCTGCGCAATCCGGGCGCGAAGGCGGCCCGATGCCTGGCCGTCACCACACCGCCAGTGTTATAATAAGAGGGAGGGAGCGAGCAAGAAAGATGAGTGTCCGGGAGGTGACGTTACGGGGAGCGAAGCGTGGGGTCGTGAGGCCCGACGTTGCGCAGCAGGATGCCGCCCCGGGTGGGTTCAAACGTCAGCCGGAGGTCGCGCGAGACGCGGATCGACCAAATGCTCCGGGTGCCTTGCAGCTTTTTCGTCTGGAGGGATGGATGCCGCCAGTTCTGCTCCATCAGCCGGAGGTGAGCGTCAACGGCGGCTTGCTGCTCAGGCGGGAGGGTGCGATAGGCCTTCTCGAACCGGGCGGTCCAGAGAAAGGTCATCGCTTGAGCGCGCGAATAGCCTCCTCCGCGGAGCGGGCTTTCTTCACCCGCCCGGCCTTGATATCCGCTTCCGCCTCGCGCTCGCCGGCCTGCCACGCCTTGGACCAGAACCAGGCCTGGTCTAGGTCAACGGTTCGTTTTGGAGTGAGGATGAGCTTGGTTTCCTTCACGACGACCTCCATGAGATCGCCGATTTTGAGGCCCAACCGCTTGCGAAGCCCCGCAGGAAGGGTGATCTGGAAATTCTGCCGAATGTGCGTCATCATCAGTTTGCCTCCGCTCTTCTGCTACGAGCATACCACCAATTTTAGAAATTGTCAATTTCTGAAAGGAGGTCGCCATGGCAAAGATGCGGATTCTGGTCGCCGATGACGAGGAGGGGATCCGGGAGTCGCTGAACCTCATCCTGAGCGACGACTACGACGTGACCTTTGCGACGGACGGGGAGGAGGCGCTGGCGAAGCTCAAGGACGGCTCGTTCGATCTTGCGCTCCTCGACATCAAGATGCCGAAGGCGGACGGCGTGGAGGTCCTGAAGCGGTTGAAGGCCCGCGGAAACGGCACGCCCATCTTGGTGCTGACCGCCTACCAGAGCGTGGAGCTCGCGAAGGAGGCGGTCCGGCTCGGCGCGCTCGACTACCTCCCGAAGCCCTTCGAGCGCGACCACATCCTCAACGCCATTCGTGGCGTGTTAGCCAGACGTTAGTACTTCGGTTTGATTGAGGTTCAGGAGATCCTATCGTAGGAGGTGTCAGGCACTTCGCAAAGCGGCGGAGGTATCTGACACCTCAGCCTTTCGAGCGCGACCAGATCCTGTCCGCCGTCCGTGGAGTGCTCACTCAGCGGTGACTTTCCATCAGGTGGGCTAGGAGATGGAAAAATAGAGCCTGAGACGCTAAAGAGCTATGGAATTCCTCTATAAGTTCTGCTTCGGTCTGACTACGTTATCGGGGATCGGTCTGGGGCTGTTCGTTCTGTATAAGAATCCTCGATCGCGAGTCAATGTGACTTGGGCCCTCCTGAGCTTAGCGATCGCCATTTGGTCCATTGAAGTGGCGCTGACACTTTTTGAACCGAATTATGAGAAAGCTCTGTTAGCTTGCCGCATCTCTCAGTATGCAGCAGTGTTTATCCCTGTCCTTTTTACCCACTTCTGCTTAGCACTCCTCAATAAACCTCTGCTCGAAAGTCGTGTAGCTATATTCGGCTATGTGTTTGCAATTGGTATGAGTGGTTTCTTTCTGACCCCTTGGTTTGTTCCAAAAGTGTCTCCAAAGCTCATTTTTCTCTATTATGTCAATCCCGGTCCGTTACACGTTGCTTTCACCATCCAGTTTTTTGCCTTGGTTTTTTACTCCCATTGGCTTCTGTTCCGTGAGCTTCACCTCCAGTCGGGAGAACGTCAGAATCAAATCAAATGGGTTGCATCAGCGACGATTATCGGCTACGCATGCGGTTCGACGACTTTCCTCCTAGCATATAACGTTCCGTTAAACCCCCTCCCCAGTCTCTTTACACCGGTGTATGCCATGATCATTACGTATGCGATCGTGAGGCATCACCTTATGGATATTCGGATCGTTATTAAACGGAGCGTTGTCTATTCTCTCCTCATTGCCTGCATTACCGCAACTTACCTTGTCATAGTGCTCATGATGGAGAAGTGGTTCCAAGGAGTCTTCGGCTATCGCTCGATATTTGCGACGGTGGTGGTCGCTTTCCTCATCGCGATCTTCTTCAACCCGCTGCGCACCCGGATCCAGGCGTTCGTGGACCGGGCACTCTTCCGGGCCACCCCGGCGGAGCTCGCATCACAGCGGGATCAGCTCCTCGTGGAGGTGCGCAAGGGCGAGCAGATGAAGGCGGTCGCGACCCTCGCGGCGGGCCTTGCGCACGAGATCAAGAACCCGCTCGCCTCGATCAAGACCTTCACGGATTATCTCGAGCGCCGCTACGACGATCCCGGCTTCCGCGAGAAGTTCCACAAGATCGTCGGCGGGGAAGTGGAGCGGATCAACCTCATCGTCCAGCAACTGCTCGAGTTCGCCAAGCCGGTCCCGCCAAAGCTGGCACCTGTCGAGGTCTCGAAGCTGCTGGATGACACGCTGGAGTTTTTGAACGGCGAGCTCATCCAGCGCCACGTCGAGGTGAGCCGCCGCTACGAAGCCAAGCCCTGCGTCCTCGCCGATCCCCAGCAACTCAAACAAGTTTTCCTCAATCTCTTCCTCAACAGCCTCCAAGCGATGGATGGAGCTCCGTCCGGCCACAACCGGACGGAGCGGAATCCTGAGCGAGTCCCTCGACTTCGCTTCGCTCCGCTCGGAGCGAGTCCTGAACCTGTCGAAGGGCAAGCCCTGAGTGTGTCGAGGGACGAGTCGAAGGACGGAGCAGGCCGATTGGAGATCCACACGGAAGTCCGCGGTGCTGAGCTTGCCGTGACGATCGCGGACAACGGCTCCGGCATTCCGCCCAAAGACCTGCCGCACGTCTTTGAGCCGTTCTACACCACCAAGCCAACCGGCACCGGATTGGGCCTTGCGGTCGTCCATGGCATCGTGAAAGAGCACGGCGGCCGCATCGCCGTTGAGAGCCACCCGGGGCAGGGAACCCGGATAACGCTCACCCTGCCCATCGCCGCATGACGCCGCTCGCCGTCTCCGGATTGCTCATCAGCTTCACCTCGTTCGCCCTGGCCGCGTTCATCCGGCTGCGCGCGCCTCGCTCGTGCCCCAACCGGCTCCTCATGCTCTTCAACGTTTGCGTCGGCATCTGGGGCCTTGGGACGCTGCTGGCCGGCCTCTCCCACACGCCGCTTGAGCGCCTCTGGTCCTGGCGGCTCACCCACGTCGGCGGCCTCTCGCTCGGTATGGTGTTCTACTCCCTCGCCCTCGCGCTGCTCGAGGTGTTCAAGGGGGCCGCCATCGTGAGCGCGTCACTCTTCGCCGGCTTCCTCATTCTCTCCTGGGTTGCCGGCGTCTCGGTATGGGGCAGCCCGTGGGCGAGCGGTGGGTTCGCCGGTCACCACGCGGACCTCGTCTTCAGCCTCTTCCTCCTCCTCTGGATGGCCGTCGTCCTCGCGGGCCACCAACAGCTATCCCTGGCCTATCGCACGGCGACGAAGGCACAACGCCGGCCGTTGCGCATCATCTTCTACGCCATGGCAGCCGGTTTTCTCTGCGGGACGCTGGTGCTGCTCCTGCCGCTCCTCGGCGTCCACCTGTATCCCTACGGGAACTTCTTCATCCCGTTCTACCTCCTCATGGTGACGTACGTGATCGTGCGGCACCGGCCGGCCGACATGCGAATCGTCATCACGCGCGCGGGGCTGCTCGTGGGCACCTACCTCGTCGTGCTGGGGATCCCGTTCCTGATCGGATGGTGGGGCAGGACCTGGCTGGAGGCACGGATGGGGCGGGAGTGGTGGCTTGCCCCGCTCGGGCTGTGCACGGCGCTCGCCACCGCCGGCCCGTTCGCGTACGCCTACCTGCGCCGGCAGGCCGAGGCGCGGCTCCTGCGGGAGCAGCGGCGCTACCAGCAGACGCTTCAGCGCGCGGCGCGCGGGATGACGATGGTGCGCGACGCAGGCCGGCTTACGAGCCTCATCACCCGCATCGTCAGCCGCACCGTCCGCGTCACGCACGCCTCGCTCTTCCTCTGGGACGAGGACCGCCGTTGCTACGTCCTGCGCGCAAGCCACGGCCCGAAGCGGCTCGCGCTCCAGTCGCGCTACGAGCTCGACGCGACGCACCCGCTCATCGCGTGGCTGCAGGCCAACCGGCGGGTGCTCGCGCGGGAGGACCTCACGCCGACGTCCCCCGCAACCGTCGGCGAGGAGCTCGCGCACCTCGACGCCGCGCTCGTCATCCCGGGCCTGATCGAGGACCGCCTCATCGGGCTCGTCGCCCTCGGGCCGAAGCTCTCCGGTGTGGGCTACTCGAGCGATGACCTCCACGCCTTCGCGACCCTCGCCAACGAGGCCGCGATCGCCATCGAGAACGCCCTCTCCTACGAGGAACTCCTCACGGTTAACCGGCAGCTCAAGGCGGCCTCGGAGCGGCTGCTTCGCCAGGAGCGGCTCGCCGCGGCCGGCCAGATCGCGACCGGCATGGCGCACGAGATCAAGAACCCGCTTGCCGCGATCAAGACGTTCGCCCAGTACCTTCCCGAGAAGTACGGCGATCCCGCCTTCCGCGAGAAGTTTTTCCGGATCGTCCAGTCCGAGATCGACCGGATCAACCAGATCGTCAAGGAGCTCTCCGACTTCGCAAAGCCCGCTCCCCTGCAGCTGCAGCCGGTGCGCGTCGCGGAGCTCGTGGGGGAGATGCTCTCGCTCCTCTCCAACCAGTGCCTCAAGCAGGGGGTGGAGGTGCGCAACCGGGTAGAGGAAAACGGTTGCCTCATCCAGGCCGACCCCCAGCAGCTCAAGCAGGTGTTCCTCAACCTGTTCCTCAACAGCCTCGAGGCGATGGAGCGGGGCGGTCGGCTCGACGTCGCCACCGCCGTCGCCGGCCGCTCGCTCACGATTCGCATCATGGACAGCGGCTGCGGCATCCCGCCGGAGCAGGAGCGGCACGTCTGGGACCCCTTCTTCACGACCAAGGAGCGGGGGATGGGCCTCGGCCTTGCCATCGTCAAGGGGGTCGTGGAGCGCCACGGCGGCCGTATCAGCCTCTCCAGCCAGCCCGGCCGCGGCACCACGATCGAGCTGTCTCTTCCCCTTGCTTCCTAACGTTCCTCCCGCGCATCTTCAAGTACCTTTCAAAACCGTCTGGGATTGTGGATTGCGGATTGCGAATTGCGGATTGATAGACGACCAATCCGCAATCGGAAATCCGAAATCCGCAATTCCTGGGGTTTTAAAACAAGCTCTAGACCGCGTCCACCCCTTGACGAGTTCCCCAAAATATGGTAGTGTTTAATTAACAAATTATATTTGTATAAAATGAAAATATGTCCAACAAGGAGGCGATAATGATCGGCAGATGCGCTACCCGCTCCGCAACGGCCCCCCTCCTGCGCCTCATTTCCCTTGTGACCAGCTGGACGCTGGTGAGCTTCATCTGCTTCCCCTCCGTTCTTCCCATCGTTGAAGCCGGCGAGCGGCGCTCTAAGATTTACTTCTACCATCCCGATGGCCTCGGCTCGACGGCGATGGTCACCGATGAGCAGGGCAACGTAGTCTATCAAGCGGAGCACGTCCCCTATGGCGCGATCGCCCAACAGACCGGCACCTACACTCCCGCCCACCGGTTCACCGGTCAACGCCAGGACAGCGCCAACGGCTTGATCCTCTTTCCCGCCCGCCCCTATGACCCCCAACTCGGCCGCTTTCTTCAACCGGATCCCTTCGTTCAGAATCCCTCTAGTCCTCAGACCTTGAATCGCTATACCTACGTCCTTAACAATCCCACCAATTTAACTGATCCATCAGGTAATTTCGTCTTCGCCTTCCTTGGAGCTTTGATTGTCAAAGCGTTAGTTGGGGCGGTCATAGGGGCCATTGGCAACATTGCTCTCGGAGCCGCCACTGGGCAGGTTCACAACTGGAAGGATGTTGGGCATCTCGCAGCCGTGGGAGCTGTGGCTGGAGGAATTATAGGAGGAGCCGGCTTTGTGACAGGCCCAACGTCGGGACTAGTGCTCCAAGCTTCTACCAAAACTGCGATTTCAATGGGTTCTTTCATCGCGGCCGGAGCACTGGGTGGGGGCATCGACCAGACGATGCAGGGTGGATCGTTCGGTCGGGGGGCAGTTTTTGGAGCAGCAGTTAGCGCTGGGCTATTGGTAGGTGGGGCCGCCATCGGAGCGGGAAGTGCTTGGTTTCTCTCGACTCCATTAGGCCAACGGGCCAGCGATTGGACCGTTGGAGGTTTGGAGGCGGCTTCGAACTCTGTAGTGGGACAGCAGGTCCGGCAACTCGTGGGACGGCTTCTTCCGCGTGCAGTGACGTCAGGTAGCGATGAAGCATTCAATGCTATAATGCGTCAGGTGGAGCAAGTGGATGTCAACACCCAATCTAGTGGGACGGTCTTTTGGAGTGGCTATGCGCAGGGTAATCAAGCTGCCGCGATGAAGTGGGCACAAGCAACTGGAAGATCCACAATCGAGATGACGCCTGGTGGGCGGTGGCTTACAAGTCTCAATCTTTATGAACCAAATAGTCCGTTGACACCCTCTCAGACTAGTGCCGTTTGGCGACGACTTTCTCAACGCTTTGCCCAAGGTGCGCAGGGTGAAGCTAGTGCTTTTTTGCGTGGAACGACGTTTGAGCCCGACTCCACCTTTTATGGAACGGAGCTCCCTGCTCTTTATGGCAATCCACGAGTTCCAAGAATTAAAATGCGTGATTGAGCCTTTTTTAGCGACTCAATCTCACTATTGACTGGCACGCACCCCAAGCGATCGAAATAACAGACAAATTTAGAGTGCCATCAAAGGTCGCTTGGTGAGTAGTAGGATGTGGATCTATTTTATTGCTGCAAGCGTTGGATTGATCACCCTTCTCATGAGGCTAAGAAAAGAACCTATACCGAAAGAGAATCGCCATGAGAACCAACCCAACAAAACCATTATCGGTACACCAAGGATAGGTTTCTTGAATCTAATGGGCCATAAAGCAGAGCAGGTGTTACATGAAGATAAAATTGCTTTTGGTTCACTCTTTACATCATCTGAAGAAAGTGAGCAAGCACCACCCATCTGTGATGTTCTCCTGATTTACTGTTTTATTGATCAGGATGGATATATCCGAGGAACTACCGACGGGTTACGGGATATTATCAGACGTTCAGGTGCAAGAATAGCTATCGTCGCTTCCGAGAATTCGACAGAGAGTTATATCGCTGCGGGCAAAGACACTGTATATGGGCGTGCCAATCTCGTTATGACATTACAACGTAACGGCACAGCCTTTAGTACGTTTTTCCGGAAGCTGTTCATCCTAATGATGAGGGGCACGCCTATGCCGCTTGCGTGGGTTGAGCTAGCGCCTCAAATCCCAAGGCAAACTCATAAAAATGATCCAGGGCTAATTTGCAGCATGGAAGCTGGACATATAGTGTTTAAGTAGAGTTCCTCAGTAGAGTGGAAGCGATGGAAGAAATGGAAACAGGTCAAGATATTCTATACCAGTGCCGTATTGTTCTAAATCCGAAAAACTCATTTTCCATGAAGCCGACTTGCCAGCTTGTCGTGAAGCCTGATGCGCTTGTTTTTGAGACGAACCCCCCACTGCACATCCCTTTCAGTAGTATTCGGACAGCGAGAGTCCATCAGTTCACTGATGGGATCATCGAACATGGGGATCAAAAAACGGTGTTTCGTGGCGCCTCGATATGGACGGGAATTTGGGAGGCTCCGAAAATCATTCAGGTGATCGATGCTCTAAAGAACAAGGGGACTCCATTCCTTAGCAGTGAAGATGTCAGTAAGCAATTTGGAGTTTTTAATAACTACTGGATTTTCTTTATTGTCGCAGTAGCTGTTGGATGTCAAGGGGGTGCAGTTGGTGGTCTATGGGGTGGCGTGTTTGGATGCCTGGCGCAGGTGGTGATTAACCGAAAGCCCAAGCGTTCGCTGGCATTCAAGATCGTGGCTTGCTTGGTGGCAATCATCGGGGCGTTCGTTGCATACCTTATTACCGTCCTCATGTTAGCCCAAATCTTCCCCAGTCTCATGAAACGTACGTAGAAAACGGAGCATCCTCATAGAATCACCTAGCGTGTTTCTCCTCATGTTGTCGGGGCCATCTAAACCTCGGGTGATATCAGTCGACATCTGCCGGTCCCTTGAGTCCTTAACTCTTCCTATCGTTCACAAGGCACTCCGAGCCGATTTTAACGGCTCATCCGTGTGCCAGAGCCATCTTTCCCCTTGTGAGATCACTAGACTGTTAGTATAATGGCGTGCTTGTTTATATAATAACGAGCAATAATGAACAACAAAACTCACCTATTCAGGCCATGAATCCTGCAGAGACCGAGATACTGACCGTGGAAGAGCTCCACGGGTACCTGAAGATCCCCAAGCCGACCCTCTATTCGCTCGCCCAGGGCGGGCGCATCCCGGCCGCCAAGGTCGGCAAGCACTGGCGCTTCCGCCGCTCGGACATCGACGAGTGGCTCAAGGCCCAGCAGTGGAACCGCCCCCTCCAGCGCAGGCAGCGCAAACAGAAGGTCCTCGATGCTCAACCATAACCGCGTCGTCATCACCGGCTTGGGCGTCATCAGCGCCATCGGCTCCGGCAAAGAGGAGTTCTGGGAGGGGTTGCGGACCGGCCGCTGCGGGATCAGGCGGGTCGCCAAGTTCGATCCCTCCCCCTATCCCACCCAGTTCGCCGCCCAGCTCAACGGCTTTGACTTCAGCGCCTACATCGATGCCAAGTGGTCGCGCCGGATGGACCTCACTTCCCAGATGGCGGTCTCGGCGGCCAAGATGGCGGTCAAGGACGCAGTACTCGATCTCGACAAGGAGGATCGGGAGCGGATCGGGGTCGTGGTGGGCACCGCGATGGCCGGCCATGCCTTCATCCTCGAGCAGCACGATGTCTATAAGGAGAAGGGGCCGATGCGCATCAACCCCTTCACCGCGCTCACCGTCTTCCCGGACGCGCCGGCCAGCTTCATCTCGATCGAGCTGGGGCTGCACGGCCCAAGCTTCTCGATCGCCACCGCCTGCTCATCCGCCCTGGATGCGGTCGGCTACGCCTTCAATGCGATCCGCAAGCAGGAGCTCGACGTCATCCTCATGGGCGGGGCCGAGGCCACCGTCTTCCCGCAGGCTTTTTCCGCCTTCTGCATGCTGCGCGCGATGTCCCAGCGCAACGACGACCCGGAGCGCGCCTCCCGTCCGTTTGACAAGGACCGCGACGGCTTCGTCCTGGGAGAGGGCGCCGGGATGCTCGTCCTCGAGGACCTCGAGCACGCCAAGCAGCGGGGCGCCCACATCTACGCGGAGATCATCGGCTTCGGGATGACCTGCGACGCCTACCACATGACCGCACCCGAGCCCTCCGGCCGCCAGGCGACGCGGGCCATTCAGCTTGCGCTCAAGGACGCCGGCGTCAAGCCGACCGACATCAACTACATCAACGCGCACGGCACCTCGACGCCGCTCAACGACAAGACCGAAACGTTCGTCATCAAGCAGGTCTTCGGCCAGCACGCCTACCACGTGCCGGTCTCAGCCACGAAGTCCATGATCGGGCACCTCATCGGCGCGGCCGGCGCGGTGGAGCTCATCGCGACGACCCTCGCGCTGGAGCACCAGGTCATTCCACCCACGATCAACTACGAGATCCCGGACCCGGAGTGCGACCTCGACTACGTCCCCAATGTCGCGCGCAAAGCCACGATTGACATCGCGCTCAAAAACTCCTTCGGCTTCGGCGGCAAGAACTCGGCGCTCGTGATCAAGAAATACGAGCGCTGATATGTACCATGGACTATGGACTATGGACTGTGGACTGTTCTGATGGCGCCAAAGTGTCCGCTCTTCGCCAACGGGAAGGTCCTCTGCCGGGTCAAGCCGGAGAGCCAGCACCGGTGGGTGGGCGGCACCGAGCGGACGTGGTACATCCGCAACTACTGCGAGGCGGACTACTACGTGGACTGCCAGGACTTCGAGGCCTATTTGGAGCAGCAGGCGATCGTGAAGGGGAAGATCCTCGTGGTGGACGATGAGACGACGATGCTGGAAACGCTAAGCAGCTTCTTCGGCAACCGCGGCTACCAGCTCATGACCACTACCTCAGCCGAGGCCGCGCTGAACCTTATCGCGGGCGAGCAGCCTTCCCTCGCGCTCATCGACATCAAGCTGCCCGGCATGAACGGCCTGGAGCTCTTAAAGCGCATCAAGCAGGACTATCCGGGCGTCAAGACGTTCGTCATCACCGCCTACGACGAGGAGAACAAGAAGGCCGCGGAGGAGATCGGAGTGGATGCGTTCTTCGCCAAGCCCATTGGGCTCGACGCGCTCAAGAAGAAGGTCATCGAGGTGCTCTCCGATACCGAGCGGCGCCTGAAGACGCTCATCAAGACCCAAGTCCTCGAGGGGATTCCGAGCGCCAAGCTGCTCTTCGTGCTCGAAGTCCTGCCGCATGAGCAAGACCGCCTGACGCCCTACCTCAAGGCCTGCTTCACCGATGAGAGCCGCTGCGGCGGCCGCTACACGACGGAGTTCGCCTACTCCATCAACGATGCGTTGCAGAAGCTCATCTCGTTCCGGCCCGACGTCGTCCTCATCAACTTTGACTCGCTCTACCAAATCTCCTGCGGCCAGCTCGCCTCGCGGATCGTCGAATCGCCGTACCGTCCCAAGGAAGTCATCGTCTACGGGTTGAACCTCGAGGCGGAGGACAAGCAGACCATCGAGGAGCTCGGCCTCCAGTACGTGGACCAGCGCCGCTCCTTCGCCAAACTCATCACCACCGTCAAGCAAACCTCCCTCCGCCACAACCTCAACAACGCTCCATCAAAGAACCCATGACGCTGCTCCAACACCATATCCTCGCTTTAACCCTTACCGCGATCACGACGTTCGGCCTCGGCCTGCTCGTGTTTCTGGCTGATCCGAAGCGCCGCCTCAACCAAATTTTCGGGCTGTACTCCTTAGCAATTACCGGATGGGCCGTTTGTGAGATTTTTACTTTCACAGCATCTTCTCAGTCTGTCGCCAATTTATGGGCCTACTACTTTGCATGGCCAAGCGTGATCTTGATTGCGCCGACATTCCTTCACTCGGTTTTTCTCTCTATTGGGGAAGAAGATCGAACGACAAGGACGGCCTTGAGAATTTCCTATGTGCTGAGTCTTATCTTCCTTGCGCTGCATTTCTTTTTTCACGGTTTTCTCACCAAGGACCCACAACCCTCAACCGGGTATGAGCATTTCCACCAGGCTCTCTCTGTTTTCGGCGGGATCATCCCGTTCACGTTTCTCATTTTGGTTAATGTAGCACTCTGGAAATTGTGGCGTTCGTATTCTCAGGCCACCGGACAGCGGAAGATGCAGTTGAAATATCTCTTTTGGGCGTCGGTTGTTGGATATGTTGGGGGCAGTCCTGATTGGTGTTTGGTATATGGAATCCATCTTCCGTTTATCAATCCATTTGGCCTTTACGGGGTTCCCTGTTACTCGATCGCGACCACCTACGCGGTGCTCCACCACCGACTCTTTAACGTCCATCTCGTGATCCGAAAAAGTCTTGTCTATTCTCTCCTCATCACTTCTCTGACAGTTGGCTACTTCGGGCTTGTCTATTCGGTGGAGTGGCTCTTCCGGACGACGTTCGGCTACCAGTCCGTGTGGTTGTCTCTGGCTGCCTTCGCCCTCATGGCTCTGTTCTTTCAACCGTTGAAGCTCGGGATTCAAAGAATCGTAGACCGGCTGTTCTTCCATGCACCGCATGAGGAATTGGCGAGGCGCATGGAGCGGCTGGAGCAAGAGGTCCGCCAGGCTGAGAAGCTCAAAGCCGTTTCGACGCTCGCTGCAGGTTTGGCCCATGAGATCAAGAACCCCCTGAGCAGTCTCAAAACGTTTGCCACCTACTTGCCGGAGAAGGGAGCCGACCCAGCCTTCCAGCAGAAGTTCCAGCGGATCGTGACGCAGGAAGTGGACAAGATCGACCGGATCGTCCGCGAACTTTTGGACTTTGCCAAACCTGCCCCACTACAGTTGCAGCCCGTCCAGGTGTCTCATCTGCTTGATGAAACGCTTGATTTCCTGAACAGTGAAACCCTGAAGCACCGCATCGAGGTCGAGCGCTCATACGATGCCAATGGCAGCATCCGCGGCGATCCCCAGCAACTGCGGCAGGTCTTCCTGAACCTGTTCCTGAATAGCCTTGAGGCCATGGACGGCGGCGGGAAACTGTCGGTATCCACCGTGGTACGAAACGGCCATCTCACCGTCGCCATCGAAGACACCGGCAAAGGGATCTCCAAAGAACACCTCAGCCACCTCTTTGATCCCTTCTTCACCACCAAGCCCAACGGCACCGGCCTTGGCCTCTCCGTCGTCCACGGTATCATCACCGAGCACCGCGGCACCATCACCCTGGACAGCCACCCTGGCCGCGGCACCACCGTCAAGATCGAACTCCCACTCGACTGATGTACACAAAACGCGTTGTCATCACCGGCCTCGGTGTCGTCGCCCCCAACGGCATCGGCAAAGAAGAGTTCTGGAACAACTGCTTTGCCGGCGTCTCCGGGATCAAGCCGATCGCGCTGTTTGATACATCGAAATACCGCTGCCGTTACGCTGGCGAAATTACTGGCTTCAAACCAGAACAATATCTTGGCCCTAAGGGTCTTCGAAATCTTGATCGGACGACCCTTCTCGCACTTGTGGCTGCTAAGCTTGCAATCGATGATGCTCGGCTGGATATCAACGATGACAACCGCCATGAGATCGGTGTTGTCCTTGGCTCTACCATGGGCAGCGTCCATTCGATTAGCGAGTTTGATAAGGAAGGGCTGAGGGAAGGTCCGCGATACGTTAATCCCGCACACTTCCCCAACACCGTTATCAACTCACCCGCCAGCCAAGTTGCCATCCGCTTTGGGCTGCGCAGCCTCAATGCTACGATCTCGACGGGCTTTACCGCCAGTCTTGACGCCATCGGCTACGCCTGGGATATGCTGGAGCTTGGCCGGGCCAAGAAGCTGCTTGTCGGCGGTGTGGAAGAGCTGTGTATCCAAACCTTCCTGGGATTTTACAAGCTTGGTTTTCTGGCCACCTCGCAAAACGGTACACCGCCGTTTTACCGTCCATTTGACCGACGGCACTCCGGCACATTGCTCGGAGAGGGGGCAGTATTCGTGGTGCTTGAGCCGCTCCAAGATGCCATGGTGCGAGGAGCAACAATCTACGGCGAGCTGCTGGCCTACAGCAATCAATTTCATCCTGACTCTTTCTTCCGCTACGATCCGCAAGCTCGCGGACCTGTGACGGTGATCCGCCAAGCGTTGGAGGAGGCAGGGCTTACACCTGATGACATTGACCACATCAGCGCCTGCGCCAACTCCACGAAAGTCTGTGACGACATGGAAACAACCGCATTGAACACCGTTCTCGGCTCTCGCGTTGACCGGATTCCGGTCAACGCCGTCAAGTCGCTGCTCGGCGAATCGTTCAGCGCCGGCGCAGCCTTCCAGCTTGCCTCAACCCTTGGCGCATTGGTTCATCAACCCGTCCCTGCAACCGTTCCGTCGAATGGATCAGAAGCTTCCGAGTCCGAAACAGCACTCATCAATACATTTGGGCCGACTGGCACATCATCGGCAATGGTTCTCGCAGGGATAGGCAGGTGAAATGGTTGCCCACGCGGCTTCGGTTGCGGTTGAGCAGCCACTCATTCAACACGACCGCCTTCTTGAGGGGCGTGCGTTTCTCGTGACTGGGGGCAGTAGAGGCATCGGGCGTGCGATTGTTGAGCAGCTCAGCCGCCAGGGTGCGAAGGTGGCATTCACCTTTGTCCAGCAGCATCAGGCTGCAGACGAACTGGTCCAACAACTCAATACATCGGGCCATGAGGCTTTTGCGCTTCAAGCTGACGTTACCGATTTGAAGCGAGCTCAACAGGTAGTGGCTGAAACCATTGAGCGATTTGGCAAGCTCGATGGCGTGGTCAATAACGCCGGCATCATCAGAGATAAGGCGCTGATGCTGATGGAGCCTAGCGAATGGCAAGACGTCCTCGATACGAACCTGACCGGAACGTTTAATACGTGTCGCGCAGCCATCGTCACCTTCATGAAGCAGCGTGCCGGTCGTATTGTGAACATTACCTCGGTGGCGGGCATCATGGGCTCGCCGAGGCAGGTAAACTATTCCGCGAGCAAAGCCGGTGTGATTGGTTTGACCAAGGCGCTTGCCAAAGAGGTCGCATCGTACAACATTACGGTCAATGCGGTAGCCCCAGGCTATATCGAAACAGATATGACAGGTGGGATCGAAGAAAAACAAAAAGCTGCAGCGCAACAGCGTATTCCGTTTGGACGGTTTGGGCAGTCAAAAGAGGTGGCACCGCTAGTGGCGTTTTTGCTCGGCGATGGCGCTTCGTATATTACTGGACAGGTGATGATTGTTGATGGGGGCTTGGCGATTTAAGCTGAGCATTTAGAGGGGATAGGAGTAATGCCATCGGTTCAGAATGTTGAAAAAGAAGTTAGAGGGTTAATTGCTGAGATCATCGAGATGGATCCAAATGAGATTCAGCCCAACGCCCATCTGGTTGAAGATCTTGGGATGGATTCCATGATGGCATTGGAAATCCTCGCTTCTCTTGAGAAAAAATTCAAAATTCGAATTCCAGAAGAAGAATTACCAAAAATTACAACGTTAAACAAGGCGATTGAACTGACCCAAAAATATGTCAAGTGAAGTTGCTGCACCGCTTCAACTGGATTTTGAGCAGATTAAGCAGATCATTCCGCAGCGCTTTCCATTTCTTATGCTTGATCGCGTGGTGGAAATCGAGCCTGGGGTTCGAGCAGTCGGCCTCAAGAACCTCACTGGCAATGAATGGTTTTATCAGGGTCACTTTCCAAAGAAGGCTCTTACGCCGGGTGCGATGATTTGTGAAGCGATTGCCCAAACCGGGATTGTGTTTTTCCATGCAACCCAACCCGTCCCTCCTCAAGATGTGACGTATCTCCTCGGGAGCTTGAAAATCCGCTTTCTGGAACCGGCTTGGCCAGGAGATCAACTTCGTATTGAAGTCGCTCCTATTCGACTCACCCTCCGCGCAGGTATCTTGGTCGCCGAAGTCAAAGTTGAAGGGCGAACAATCGCCAAAGGTGAATTCGCCCTAGCCGCCAAAGATAACACCTCCCTATGAAGCATCGTCGCGTCGTCGTAACCGGTCTCGGTGTCGTTTCTTCTATCGGTCTTGGCTGGGAAGTCTTTTGGGAGTCACTTCTCGCTGGCCGTTCTGGGATCCGTGAAATTCGTTATGTGGATACGTCTGAATCGCCAACGCGATACGGCGGAGAAGTCATTGACTTCGATCCTTGCAACTTTATATCGAGCACTGTTGCTCACCGCTTAGGTCGTGGTAGTCAGTTCGCCATCGCAGCGACAAAAATGGCGCTAGAAAACGCTAAGCTTCATCCTCTCGACTTAGAAAGCCAGCGGGTCGCAGTCTGTCTGGGTACCACGATGGCCGACATTCAAGCGTTAGAGTCAATCAATCATGCATGGGTGAATCTTGGAGAAAAGAGAATCGAATCTTCGTTCGTTCCACAGTACCCAAGCTGTTCCATGAGCGCGAATCTTGCAGGTTATTTCAAGTTACGCGGACCAAATTTTATGATTCCAACTGCTTGTGCTGCGGGCAACTATGCGATTAGCTACGCTACTGATTTACTCAGGTCCGGTCGCGCAGAGTACGCGGTTGCTGGAGGGGTAGATCCATTTTCTCGGATTGCGTTTCGAGGGTTCAGTCGGTTATTTGCGCTTGCGCCAGAGCGTTGTCAACCATTTGACAAGAATCGCCAAGGTACCTTAATTGGCGAAGGGGCAGGCATTCTTATCCTTGAGCCGTTGGAATCTGCTCAAGCACGTGGTGCTACCATCTACGCGGAAGTGCTCGGCTACGGGTTCAGTTGTGACGGCAGTCACATGACTATTCCAGAAGTCGAGGGCGTTGAGGAAGTGATGAGGCGGGCACTCAAAGACGCTGATATCGAGCCAACCGATATTGATTACATTAGCGCTCATGGCACAGGAACTCCCGCGAATGATCGCACTGAGTGCGCAGCAATTCGTCGAGTCTTTGGAAGCGCAACTGACCATATTCCAGTCAGTTCTATCAAATCCATGCTTGGCCACACCATGGGTGCCGCCAGCGCCCTCGAAGCCATCGCTTGTGTATTGGCGGTCCATACTGGTTGGATTCCACCTACCATCAATCACGAGACTGATGATCCCGAGTGTGAAGTGGATTGTGTCCCGAATATATCAAGGGCGCGAAACATCCAAGTAGCTCTCAATAACTCATTCGCTTTTGGTGGCAATAATGCCTGCGTCGTCTTTAGGAAGTATGAGAATTCGTTATCAAGCCATTGATGAACAAATTTGCATTCGTTGGGCATTTTATTTCACGGGGACATTTCAATGATCTTGTAGGTTGGCCAGCCTTTGTCTTACGTCGACTTCCTCAGCCCCTTCTCAAAGACCTCATTCGCATCTGGCCTCCCTATCGCTGTATAGATATCAGCCCCGTTCAATCGCTCACCCATTCGCAAGCCTATGGCATCGGCATTTCATGTCCTCTTCTGCCAGAGCATTTCGTAACCCTTAATTCTAGGGAGGTATTAAAAAAAATTATTGATTCAGCGAGGCTCGGTGAGCGTTTTGGCGCGCGAATTATCGGATTGGGGGGATTCACGTCAGCCTTTGGGAACGAGGGGGAAGAGGTCGCTCAACGACTTAATGTTTCTGTAACAAGCGGGAACACTTATACAGCAGCTTTGACAATTCAAGGCTTGCTGAAGTCGGCCGAGCTCATGGAACTTAATGTGAGTGAAAGCCGCGTAGCGGTAATTGGTGCAACTGGTGATATCGGAAGTATTTGTGCAAAAGTATTCTCGAAAAAATGCGCCGAGTTGATATTGGCTGCTCGAAAAGAAAAACGTCTTATCGAATTTGCTTCAGAAATTGAATGCGATGCATCAGCTCGGATTCGGATTGCAAAGCATACGACTGATGCAATTAAAGATGCAGATCTAATTTTGACTGCAACAAGCGCCATTACAACTCTTATCGAGCCTGCTGACCTCAAAGTTGGAGCTATCGTATGTGACGTTGCGTATCCAGCGAATATCTCCCGGGATATTTGGCAACGCCGTGATGACGTTTTCGTATTTGAAGGAGGGTTAGCGACCTGGCCATTTTACAATCAACTGAAAGATCTTCGAAAACTCCAACAATTTAGCCCGCCGGGTACAGTGCATGGCTGTCTAGCAGAAACGATGCTCCTTGCCTTGGAAGAAAAATTCGTCAACTTTTCACTTGGGCGAGGTTATATCACAGAAGCACGTATAGATGAAATTGTGGGGATAGCCCAAAAACATGGTTTTACGCTTGCCCCTTTCCGTTGCGGTGACATTAGTTATTCTCATAATGATATCGACCGTATTCGAAAAGCTGCGAAAGCCAAACGACAGTCTCAGGTACTGGTCGTATGAGTCTTCGAGGAAAAGTGGCTTTAGTCACTGGAGGTTCCCGCGGTATTGGGCGCTCTGTGGCAATTGCTTTAGCAGAAGAGGGCGCCCACATCGCCATCAATTATTTAAGGAATCAAAACGCGGCAGAGCAAACGAGCAGAAAAATCAGAAAATTTGGCAAAAGAGTCATATTGCTACGCAGGAATGTAGCTAATCCTGACGATGTGAAGGCCATGTTCCAGGAGATCAGGGGTGCTTTTGGTCGATTGGATGTTTTCGTCCATTCGGCTTCCCTAGGATCCTTTAAGCCGTTGATTGAATTAAATCCGTTACAAATTGATAGGATGTTCGACATCAATGCCAGAGCATTCGTTACTTGTTCGCAAGAAGCACGCAGGCTGATGCGAGGAGGCGGGATAGTTATTGCGATATCAAGTTTGGGTAGTCAACGCTTTATACATGGCTATGGAGGCATTGCTATCGCAAAAGCTTGTCTCGAAGCCGCAGTCAGGTATTTGGCGGTAGAACTTGCACCGTTTCGTATTCGTGTCAACGCAGTTTCTGGAGGGGCTATTAATACTGAGGGCTTAAGAAGTTTCCCGAATTATCAAGATCGTAAAAAGGAATGTATTGCGAAAACACCATACCGCCGACTGGGAAGGCCGGAAGACATCGCTAACATTGTTCGATTTCTTTGTCAGGACGCATCATCGTGGATTTGTGGCCAGACGATCGTCGCCGATGGCGGCCTTTCATTGCCGCTTCTATCACTTCGCAGTTGATGCTGAATACCTCTGAGGTCTTCGCGCAGGGTCAAAAGAACAACAGCGAACCAGCTGATAGCTACGATGTTGTAGTCATCGGAGCTGGGATCGGTGGATTGACTTGTGCTAACTATCTGGCAAAGGCGGGAGCTCGAGTGCTCCTATTAGAGCGACATTCTATTGCAGGTGGATATGCTAGCTCGTTTACAAAAAAAGGTTACTACTTCGATGCTGCGGCGCATTACTTAAGTAGCTGCAGAGAGCGAGGACAATTGGGCAGGCTAATAGCTGATCACAGCCTAAACGATTATGTAACGTTACAACGTTACAGTCCTTCAGACACTATCCTTTTGCCGAGACATACTATTGAATTGCCTACACAATTTTCCGAGATTATCGATACATTCCAACGTCACTTTCCTAGCGAAGCAACGAAAATCCGAAAACTGTTTGAGTACATGGCAAACACTGACGCAGTCGCGCTATATGTCCAATTGAAAGATAAACTCTTTTCAGAGTTGTTAGACGAGTTTCTCTCAGACCAGAAGCTCAAGGCGGTACTGGAGCTTTTGCTCGCAAACATCGGGTCGTCAGCTGCTAGAGCATCGGCTGTCTCATCTGTTTTTCTTTTTCGAGAGTACATTTTTGACGGGGGTTATTATCCTAAAGGCGGTATGCAACAATTTTGTGATGCTTTGGTAAAGCGATTTCAGGATTATGGAGGGACGACATTATTTGGGACTCCCGCAAAAAAAATCAAATTGGATCATAATAATAAAATCACTGGTGTTCTTGTTAAGAAAGATCACTTAATTCGAGCTCGGTACATAGTCTCGAATTGCAATCCATTCCAGACTTTTTTCAAATTAATTGAGGGGCAGGAAGGGCTCAATGGGAAATATAATCAATATCGAAAGACGTTACAAAATCGCTCGCCTTCTATATCTGCATTTATGCTTCACATTGGCACTACAAGTGCCCTCCAAGATAGAATTAGACACCGAGGATGCATCTGGTACTGTCCAACCTACAACGTACACTCGTGCTACGGTAAGTGGATGGATGGCGTCGTTGACTTTAGCGACGATAATTTTGTCTTTGCAAGTTCCCCCTCACTTCACGACTCAAGTCTGGCTCCTCCAGGAAAAGATAGCTTGCAGCTAATCGTTGGGACATCATATAAAGACAAAGATTTCTGGGATAAGAATAAAGAACGTCTTGCCAATGCAGTCATAAAAAGAGCAGAGCACTTCATTTCAGGATTATCTCAAATTATCGATTTCTGTCTAATCGCCACACCTCTAACCTTAGAAAAATACACATTGAACTATGAAGGAGCGATGTATGGATGGTCTCCAATTCCGAGCCAAGTAGGAAGGGGAAGGCTAATTGAACAGTTGCCTGTTAGTGGGTTGCATTTAGTCGGACACTGGTCAGGTCCACCGGCGGGAACTGGAGGAATTCCGATGGCTGTCTATTCTGGGCGGTCGGTAGCAACTCGAATTCTGAAGGACTTTCGGCATTCTATAAGGACAAGTAGTAATTAGATGAATCTCTATAGTTTTTCCTCAATTCTATCGTTTGCCTGTTGGGCCGGGTCGGGTTTTTTTGTGCTACTTAAAGCAAGGAAAAATTCTGAAGCGAAACTTTTTTCTATCGTGGCTGTCTTTGCTGGACTTTGGACCTTGTTTCCATTCTTGCTGAGTATCGCCCCGGATGAGAGTTCGGCATTATCTAATGCACGCCTAACATACATCGGGGGTGCATTAATTCCTCCTGCACTCTTACATTTTGCCTTAGTGGTTACTGGATTTAATGCGAATTCCATTAATCGGCTGCTATTGAAATTAAGCTATATTTTAGGTCTTTCTCTTGCTGCTCTTACTCGAAACCCATTATTTTTTAATCAGGTAGTTCGCTTTGCACCTAATTTTGCTGTTGTTCCGGGCCCAATATACAACCTTTTTGCCATCTACTGGCTTTCTGTAACAACATATGCCTATGGAGTGCTCATTATTGCACACTATCGTTCCTCCGAACCTCATCGTAGGAACCAAATCAAGTATTTCTTTCTGGCATTTTTCATTGGGTTTATCCAAGTGTTGGTTCATTTTAGCGGGGTGTATTTTGGATATGAGCCTATTCCCCACGATCTGCTGGGGATTTTTCTGCCTCCAATTCTAGCCTATGCCATCATCAGGCATCAGTTGTTGGATATCGAAGTTGTTATCAAGAGGACGGTGGTGTTTGCGGGGCTTGTGACCTCGGTGGTGGCGGTGGTGTCGTTCATGACGTTTGTGTCGCAGGGTGTGCTGGTGCGGTTCATTCAGATCCCAGGGTGGCTGTCGAATGTGTTGGCGGCGGCGATTATTGCGGGGGTATACGGGCCGCTGCGCAATCGCTTGGTGAACATGACGGACCGGTACCTGTTCCAGAAGAAGTACGACTACAAGGAGCTGCTGAAGAAGTTCACCGACGAGGTGATGGTGATGGTGGATCTCAAGCAGCTCCTCGAGATGACGGTGAAGACGCTCAGCGAGACGATCAAATTGGATGGCTGCAGCCTGCTCCTCCTCAACAAGGACACGCGGGCGTATGAGCTGGCCGCCTCGAAGGGGACGAACGGCCGGCAGCTCGTGCTTCAGGAGCAGGAGCCGTTCATCATGTTCCTGAGAAAGACGCATGAGCCGATCGGGGAGGATGGGACGCTGGGGAAGGTGCGGTTTCCGGAGTCGGTGACGAACCGCGTGAAGGAGCTCAAGGCGCGGTTGTGCCTGCCGCTCTCGGTCCATGACGAGCTCATCGGGGTGCTCTGCCTGGGGAAGAAGAAGTCCGACGAGGAGTTCGCGAAAGACGACCTCGACATCCTCCAGCCGCTTGCGAGGACGCTCGCCATCGCGATCAGCAACGCGGAGCTCTTCGATGAGCTGGCCAAGACCCAGGCCGAGGCGGCGCAGAGGGAGAAGCTGGCGGTCATCGGGACCTTGTCGGCCGGCATCAACCACGAGATTTGTAATCCGCTCGGGATCGTGAAGGCGCAGTGCGAGGCGTTCCTGCTCGATCTCCAGGATGGCATCCTTATCGGGAAGTCGCCGCAGGAGGTCCTCGACCGGACCTCGAACATCATGGGGGTGGCGCTCAAGCAGATCGACCGGGCGACGGCGATCACCCAGAAGCTCTCGAACTTCGCGAAGCCGATCAAGGAGCCGACCGCGCAGCCGGTCTCCGTCGCGCAGGAGGCGGACGAGGTGCTGCTCCTCGTGGGGCATGACCTCGCGCTTGAGAAGATCGACGTGAAGAAAGAGATCGATCCAACCCTGCCGCTCATCACCGTGGACCGGCGGCAGTTCCAGGAGGTGCTCTTCAACCTCCTCCGCAACGCAGCTCAAGCCATCACCGCGCCGGGGACGATCGCGATTCGCGCGCATGAGCACGAGGGAGGGGTGCGGGTCGAGATCGAGGACACGGGCTCCGGCATCCCGCCGGACAAGCTCGGGAAGATCTACGACCCCTTCTTCACGACGAAGGGGCCGGGGAAGGGGACAGGCCTCGGGCTCTTCATCGTGCGGCAGATCGTCGAGCGCAACAAGGGAAGGATCTCCGTCGAAAGCACGGTGGGGAAGGGCACGACCTTCTTCCTCGATTTTCCCGTAGCAAGTACGCAGCCGGCCCTGGCGTAGGATGTCACTCGAGCAGTTCAAGAAAGTCCTCGACCGTGTAGCCAGCCTGCTTGATGATCGCTATGAGGGTCCCTCGCTTGAGTTCTCGGGGATGAACCGCGATGAGGGCTCGCCGCCCATCGGGATGGCGTAACACCAGATGGCTGCCTGTTTGATGGTCCACGACGAAGCCGACACGCAGGAGGACCCGAATGAGCTATCTCGGCGTGAGCGACGGGAGTCTCACCGTGATGGGATGGTGAGAGGAACGGTGAGCGGGCTAATGATTTCGGTTGGGCCTTCTTCCGGGATGGGCTCGCCGTGCTTGAGTAAACTGGCGCAATAACAACGGATGGCGTCCTGTGCCATCGCCTTGGCTTCCTCGAAGGTTTCACCTTGCGTGACACATCCAACAAGCGTGGGGATGCGGACGATGTATCCGCCTTCGGGTGCTTCTTCAAAGATTACTGTGTAGCGTAACAGCCGTTTGATCTTACGCATGTGGTTTGTCTCACGTTGGGTTTGTCGGAAACCTTGCAGCTATAAGTGTACTGGATCGCAAAAGATGCGTCAAGCTCGCAGCGGTTACCTGGTATGGCAAAGTTGAAGCTCTGGTATGACCGCGAAGGCGATTACCTCGAGCTGACAATGAGCCGGAAAAAGGGGCACTTTAAGGACGTCGGCAACGACATCTGGGAGCGGGTCGATGACAAAGGCCACATCATCGGTTTCGCCATCGCGAACTTTACGAAGCGTCTGTCCCAGAACCGCGAGGAAGTGGAGCTGCCCATGGAGATCGCCTTCCATGACTGAGCCATCCTTCCGCTTCCCTCCAGACAGCCGGCAGCCGACGCTCGCTGGTACGCGGAGTTGACCGAGTCATGGCGCGTTCCCCGAATGGCGCCCGCGTGATTGGTCGCGTCGTGACGCGGCTGCGGAAGACGTATCGTCCCGTCCGGGTCATTCTCTTTGGATCGTATGCTCATGGGCATCCCACGAGCGAGAGCGACGTGGATCTCTTGATCGTCAAAGAGACGGGGAAGTCGTTTCATCAGCGGCTGTTTGAAGTGCGCAGGCTTGTGTCACCCGTGCTCCAGGGACAGCCATTTGATCCCATCGTCGTGACGCCGAAGGAGCTCAAGCAGCGGCTCGCCAGAGGGGACCAGTTCCTGCAAGAGATTGTGACAAAAGGCAAGCTGGTGTATGGAGGGGAGTGAGTCGCAGTACCCGAAGGAGTGGTTTCGCATCGCTGCCAAGGACCTCCAGCGAGCCGCGAGGCGTCTGGCGGAGCGCGATACGGACGATGCGGCGTTTCATCTCCAGCAGGCAATTGAGAAATATTTAAAAGGCTATCTCTTGTCGCACGGCTGGACACTCAGGCGAATTCATGACGTCGAAGCGCTCTTGAGCGACGCAGTCCGCTACGACGCGCGACTGGAACGCTACCGGGCGCTCTGTCAGCAAGTGGCCGGATACTACATCATTGAGCGCTATCCGACGTTTGAAGAGGGGCCGTCCATCGCGGAGGTGCGACACGCCTATGGGAACGCGAGAGAGCTGGTGCGCGACCTGCAAGGGCGTGGCGCGAAAGGTCACCACGCCTAAGCGTCATGGCGGAAGGGCCCCCGAGAATTGTGGCGATTGATGATGAGGTGGAGTTCACGAAGACGATCCACCAGTTCTTCAGCGCGCGCGGCTACGAGGTGCACATCGCGCTGACCGGCACCTCGGGCCTCGAGCTTGTGGACCTGCACGAGCCGCAGGTCGTCCTCGTGGACCTCAAGCTGCCGGGGATGGACGGGGACGAAGTGCTCCAGCAGATCCGGCGCACCCACCCGCAGACGCCGGTCATCATCATTACCGCCTACAACGACGGCGGCAAGACGCGCGACCGGCTCCTTGCTCTCGGCGCCTTCGCCCACTTCGAGAAGCCGCTCTCCTCGCTGCGCGACCTCGCCGAGACCGTGAAACGTGCGTTTCAAAGTCAAAAGTAAAAAGGTAAAAGGCAAAAGTACAAGGTAAAAGTAAAAAGTGGAAACCACGCGCAACATCTACGACCTCAAGCAGCGAACCTACCAGTACGCGCTTGAAATCATCCGGTTCCTCGCTACCCTCCCTAAGGATTACATCACCCAAACGATCGGAAAGCAGTTGTTGCGATCTGCCACGTCGATCGGAGCGAATATTGTGGAAGGACGTTCCTCTGGCTCCCGAAAGGATTTCGCGAATTTCTATAACCACGCCCTCAAATCGGCCAACGAGAGCACGTTTTGGCTGGGATTATTGAAAGATAGCGGCAGAGCACCCAATGAAGCTGTGCGGTCGCATTTGGATGAGACCACTCAGTTGTCGAAGATCTTGGCTTCTTGCCTCATCACAGCGAGAGGGAAGCGCTCCTGAGTTACTTTTACCTTTTTACTTGTACTTTTGACTTTTGCCTTTTACCTTTTGACTTGTCATGAATCTGTTTGCGCTCTCAGGCCTGTTGACCGGGATCGCCTGCACGGTGATGGCGGGGCTGGTGTACTTCACCAACCGGGCCAGCCGCGTGAACCGCCTCTGGGCGATCCTCTGCCTGGCTGTGAGCCTCTGGGGATTTGAGGCGCTCCTGATCGGGCTCACGAGCGATCCGCAGTTGGCGCTCACGTGGTGGCGGCTCGCGCACGTCCCCGTGATCTTCATTCCGGTCCTCTTCTACCATTTCATCACCGTTTTTACCGGCCTGCGTCGCTCCACCGTTCTCGCCCTCGCGTACGTGGTCAGCGCGGGATTCTTGCTCGCCGACGCGACGCCCGACTTTATCACCCACGTGCGGCAGCTCTCCGGGGGGCTCTACTACCACGCGTCTCCGAGCATCACGTACGCCGCCTTCGTGCTCTTTTTCCTCGGCATGGCGTTCCTGAGCCACCTGGAGCTGTGGCGGCATCTGCGCCGCACGAAGGAGCGCGCGCAGCGGCTCCTCGTCCGGTGGTTCATGGTGGGGACGGCCATCGGGTTTGCCGGCGGGGCGACCTGTTTCCTGCCGACCTTCGGGATCGACCTCTACCCCTACGGGAACTTCGCGGTGCCGCTCTTTCCGCTCATTATGACCTACGCGTTCCTGCGGTATCGTCTGACGGATCGGAACCTAACCGTCGTCCGAGGCGTGACGTTTCTCGCGCTGTACTCGTTCGTGGTGGGCGTGCCGTTCTTCGTCGGCCACCGCTACCAGGCCCTCTGGCGGACGGTGCTGGGAGACTGGTGGTGGGTGGCCCCGGTGGTCCTCATGGGCCTTCTGGCCTCGGCGAGCCCGGTGCTCTTTCTCTTCTTCGTGCGCCGGCTGGAACAGAAGCTCTGGCAGGCGCAGCGCCGCTACCACCGCACCCTCATGGCGGCCTCGAGCGGCATGACCCGCATCAAGGACATCGAGCGGCTCTGCCGGCTGATCGTCTATACGGTGAACCACACCGTCCGCCTCGCCAACACGTCGCTCTTCCTCTATGAGCCGGCGGAGCAGGGCTACGTGCTGCGGGCGGTGCGCTACCGGTCGCTGATCCCGCTCGGCCAGACGGTGGCGGAGACCGATCCGTTGATCGGGCTCCTGAGAGAGAAGAAGGACCTGGTGATGGTCGAGGAGCTGGGGGCCGAGCTGGAGGGGGCCAGGCCCTCCGATAAGCGCACACAGCAAGCCGCCTCGGTGTACGCGTGGATGCGCAAGTTCGAAACCCAGCTCATCGTGCCGAGCTTTTCGAACGACCAGTTGCTGGCCTTCCTGGCCTTGGGGGCCAAGCACACGGGCGAGCCCTACACCACGGACGACATCGCGCTCTTCTCCGCGCTGGCGAACCAGGCGGCCCTGGCGATCGAGAACGCCTTGTTCTTCGAGGAGCTGCATACGAACGAGGCGTACATGATCCAGTCGGAGAAGCTGGCCAGCCTCGGGCAGCTTGCCTCCGGCATGGCGCACGAGATCCACAACCCGCTCACCATCATCTCCGGCGAGGCCCAGCTCTACCTCGAGCGGTTCAAGGGCCAGGATCCCAAGGTGGATGAGGTGCTCACGAGCATCATCGAGGAGTGCCAGCGGGCGGCCGACATCACCCGCCGGATCCTGCGCTTCGCCAAGCCCGCGCCCTCGGATGTGGCCCCGATCAACCTCAAGACGACGATTGACGAGACGATGACCTTGGCCAGCTATCAGGTGCGGATGGACCGCTTCGAGTGCGCGGTCACCATTGCCGGCGATCTGCCCAAAGTCCGCGGCAATCAGAACCAGCTGCAGGAGGTGTTCCTCAACCTCATCCTCAACGCCTGCCAGGCCATGGGGGATCGCGGGGGGAAGCTGCTCATCTCGGCCGGGGCGGAGAACTCGCAGCTCGTGGTGAAGGTTGAAGATACCGGGCCGGGGATTCCGGCGAACACCCTGCGGAAGGTGTTCGACCCCTTCTTTACGACGAAATCGTCGGGAACCGGCCTTGGCCTCTTCGTGAGCCAGCGGATCGTCAAGGCGCATGGCGGGACGATCGAGCTGGAATCTGAGGAGGGGAAGGGGACCCGCTTTACGATCCGTCTGCCGGCCTGGCGGGAGGACGACGTGGTTACCCCTTCCGGCACCGCCCCTTAGACCCTTGTCAAGAGGAGGGGACTTCAGGTAAGGTTACTAGTGAGGATCGGGATCAGCGGTCACACCTATGGTGAAACTCCTCGTTGCGGACGACGAACAGAAGATCTGTCGACTGTTGGAGTCCTTTTTTGCCGAGCGTGGATTCCACGTGTTTGTGGCCCATGACGGCGCAGGGGCGCTCGCCTGCATCCGGGAGGAGCGGCCGCACCTGGTCTTCCTCGACCTGCACATGCCGGGCTTGAATGGCCTGGACGTCCTCAGGGAAGCCCGAGCGCTCGATGAGACGACCAAGTTCATCATCATCACCGCGGTCGAAGATGAGGAGGCGATCCAGCAGGCCAAAGCACTCGGCGCGGCCGATTACGTCATCAAACCCTTCAGCCTGGAATACCTGAAAGACGAGGTGCTCGCGAAAGTGAGCACCTCATTGTATGAGGACCTACGGGCGGCCAACGAGGGGCTGAAGAAGTCGCTGGAGGAGATGCGGAGGGTCACCCGCGGGATCGTCTCGGCCTTTTCGATGGTTGTCTCCAAGATCGATCCCCACTATACCCATGAGCATGTCTCGCGCAGCGTCGAGTACGCGGCCAAGATCGTCAGCAAGCTGCGTGAGAGAGGGGTCTCGTTCGACAGCATGCCGGACGAAGTGCTGCTGGCGGGGATCCTGCTCCATGACGTGGGGAAGATCTTCACGCCCAAGGAGATTCTCTTCAAGCCGGGGCCCCTCTCCGACGAGGAGTGGAAGATCATGCGCCGCCATCCCGTGGACGGCGCCGAGATTCTCGAACAGATTACCGGCCTCGCCGAGATGTCCAAGATCGTGCGCTACCACCAGGAGGCCTACAACGGCTCCGGCTACCCCGAGGGCCTCAAGGGCGAGCAGATCCCCATCGGGGCGCGGATCGCCACGGTGGTGGACGCTTTCGATGCGATGATTTCGGATCGGCCCTACCGCAAGGGCATGACCATTGAGAAGGCGATCGAGGAGCTCAGGCGCAATCGAGGGGCCCAGTTTGATCCGACCATCGTGGACGCGATCATCGCGCTCTATGAGGGAGGCCAGCTGCAGCCAGCCCACTTTCCGGAGCCTACGCACCCCACCAACGGGGGACCATCCGCGTCGCGCGGCTTCACCAAGCCCGGTCGGACCGACCGCCCCGCCCCAAAGAAGAAGACCCCCGCGTAATTATTTCCTGCTTGTCTTCCCACGCCTCGCTTCGTATAATACGCCCGACTCATGGACCGCTCATCCGTCGCAGCGCCATCCGAATTGCTCACCACCTCCATGCGGCTCGCCAACCAGGTCGCCCTGATCACGGGGGGGGCCCGGGGCATCGGCCGGGAGATTGCGCTGGTCTTTGCCAGGGAGGGGGCGGCTCTCGCCCTCTTTGACGTCAACCCGGAGCCGCTGGCGCAGACCGTCGCGGAGCTGCGCGCCCTCGGCCGCCGTGCCGAGGGGTTGGCCGTCGATGTCACCGACGGAAAACAGGTGGATGAGGGCGTGGCAAAAGTGCTTGACAAGCTCGGCAGAATCGATATACTCATCAACAACGCGGGCGTCACCAAGGATGGATTGCTCATCCGCATGGATGACGCGCAGTGGGACCGGGTGCTCAATATTAATCTCAGAGGCACGTTCCTGTGCACCCGGGCGGCGGCCAAGCAGATGCTCAAGCAGCGGCGGGGCCGCATCGTCAGCATCGCATCGATTGTTGGGATCATTGGCAACCCAGGTCAGGCAAACTATGCCGCGTCCAAGGCGGGCGTCATCGGGCTGACGAAGGCGGTGGCCAAGGAGCTGGCCAGCCGCGGGATCACCTGCAACGCCATCGCCCCGGGGTTCATCAAGACCGAGATGACCGAGGCCCTCCCCGAGGAGGCCAAGCAGCGCCTGATGGGCGCGATCCCCATGGGAGCGCTGGGTGAGCCGAACGATGTGGCGCAGGCCGCGCTCTTTTTAGTCAGCGACGCCGCCCGGTACATCACCGGCCACGTGCTGGTGGTGGATGGCGGCCTCGCGATGTGACATGAAGCCGCAACGTATGGAGCGAAGCGAACAGAAGTTGTTGGCTGAATGTCACCCCTCACCCAGCGGTAGGTGCGTGCTGGCCTGTGGGGAGCGGTCCGGCCCAACGAGCGTGGATGGGTGAGGCGGTCCGAACACAACGCTGGGTGAGGGGGTCAATTCGCACTGCAACTTACGTCGCCCTTCGGGCTCCGTAAGGTTGCGTGCTCATTGAAGGAGGATTGTATGGCAGAGGCTGTCGCGGATCGGGTGCGGGCCATCATCGCAGAGCAGCTCGGGGTCAAGCTGGAAGAGGTGACCGACGCGGCGTCATTTATTGAAGACCTCGGGGCGGACTCGCTCGACACGGTGGAGCTCGTCATGGCGCTTGAGGAGGAGTTCGGCATCGAGATCCCCGATGAGGACGCCGAGAAGATGGCCTCCGTCGGCGACGCCATCAAGTACATCGAGTCGAAGATTGCCAGCGCGAAGTAGCCTTGCCGTACAACCTATCCATCTGACGGACGTCCCGCCGCTGGGCGGGACGTTCATGTTTTTAGTAGAGAGGGAGACCAGGGAATCAGAAGTCAGCATTCAGAAGTCGGACGTCAGAAACAGCATGTCTGACTTCTGACATCTGACCTCTGATTTCTGACCGTATAGGATTCGGCTGAATGATGAGACGGGTGGTGATGACGGGGCTGGGGGTCGTGACGCCGGTGGGGAACGACGTGCCCGCCATGTGGAGCGCGTTACTCGCCGGCCGAAGCGGCGTGGGAACAATCAGCTCCTTCGATGCGAGCGCCTTCGCATCGCAGGTGGCCGCCGAGGTGAAGGGATTTGATCCCGCGCAGTACCTGAGCCCGAAAGACATCCGGCGCACCGAACGGTTCACCCAATTTGCGATCGCGGCGTCCAAGCAGGCGGTTGCGGATGCCGGCCTTGCGGTCGACCGGGAAGATCCCTTCCGGTGCGGCGTCATCATCGGCTCCGGCATGGGGAGCATGCGCCTCATCGAGGAGCAGCACAGCGTCTTCCTCTCCAAAGGACCGAAGAAGATCACCCCGTTCCTGATCCCCATGATCATCTGCAACATGGCGCCCGGCCACGTGGCGATGGACTTGGGCTTCAAGGGCCCGAACTTCTGCACGACGACCGCCTGCGCCTCCGGCGCGCACGGAATCGGGGAGGCGTTCCGCATCATCCAGCAGGGGGCGGCCGACGTCATGCTGGGCGGCGGCACGGAGAGCTGCATCACCCCCATGACGGTCGGCGGTTTCTGCGCGCTGATGGCGCTCTCCCGGCGCAATGACGAGCCGACGCGCGCGAGCCGGCCGTTTGACCAGGAACGCGATGGATTCGTGATAGGGGAGGGGGCCGGGGTCATGGTGCTCGAGGAGCTCGAGCGCGCGAAGAAGCGGGGGGCGCGGATCTACGCCGAGATGGTGGGCTATGGCCTCACGGCCGACGCCTATCACATGACCGCGCCGGATCCGGACGGCGCCGGCGCCGCAAAGGCGATGGCGACGGCCTTGGAGGACGCCCGGTTACGGCCGGAGGAGGTCACCTACATCAACGCGCACGGGACGTCCACTGAGCTGAACGATAAGGTTGAGACGCTCGCGATCAAAAAGACGTTCAAGGATGCAGCCAAACGGGTCGCGGTGTCCTCCACCAAGTCCATGATGGGCCATTTGATCGGCGCGGCCGGCGGGGTGGAGGCGGTCATCTCCGTGCTTGCGATCCGGGATGGCGTCATGCCCCCCACGATCAATTACGAGCACCCCGATCCCGACTGCGACCTCGACTACATCCCCCGCCAGGCGCGCCAGGTCCCCGTCGAGGTCGCGCTCTCGAACTCCCTGGGGTTTGGCGGCCATAACGCGACCGTCATCTTCAAGGCCTTCCACGCCTAAACTCGGGAAAGGACTCCAGGGACAGCGCACGCCTACTTCTTCGTCATGCACACCGGGCAGTCGTGCGCGAAGTAGAGGTATCGGTGCTGGATCTTCGGGATCCAGAACGTCAGCACCTCGCCTGCGCCTGCGAGGGTTCGTCTGACGCTGTGACTAATTCCTTTGGCGATGCCGGTGACGACATTGCCGCCCTCTTTGACTTCCTGCGCCGGTTGCCGGATCAGCTCGGTCCAGCCGAGCAAGGTGTTCGCGGCGCCGCGAGCCAGCGTATAGCCCGCTTTGGTCGAGTACGAAATCGTGTCGGTGCTCACGTGACCGCAGATCGGGCACACGGCACGCTGTTCCGCGGCCACGGCCCATCGCGGGCCCCCCAGCACCGTCGCCAACCCGATGGCGAATCCGATCAGTGTCCGCTTCTGTCTCGACATGAGTCTCCTCCCCTCTCTGTTCCCACGGGCAGTTCGTCCTGGCGCGTCAACGCCTGCCCTATTATTCATCCGGCGCCGTGGCCACGCAATATCTTTTTCGGAGGCGGATGAGCTCTCCCGGGCACCGTCGTCGAGCCGACGGATAAAACAACAAGCCCTTCCGGGGAAGCAAGGGCTTGTCGAGAAACGCAAGAAAAAGGACTTAGGAGCTCAGGACTTGGGTTCCACCGTTGGGGAGGGGCGCATCAAGCTCGGTCAGGAAGAAAGTGACTGTGTGCACAATACCGCCCAGGGTGTCCTCCACACCGTTCTTGATCCCCTTGCCAAGACCGACGAAGAAGTTGTCACCTGCATCGACGGCTTTCTTGGGCTCCGTGACGATCTCGGTCCAGCCCAGCAGGCCGTTCTTGAGCCCGAAGCCGAGCTTTGACTTGGCCCGCTCGCCCCAACCCGCCTTCTTCGTCCATGGGCTCGGCGTGTAGTCCTTGGTCAAGGACAGCGTCATCTTGGCGCCACCCATGTCGGCAGCCTCTCCGACTACTGGAGCGGCCACCACCGCCCCCACCAATCCCACCAGCAACAGGGTGCCGGTGACAAACCCGATTCGCTTGCCCATTCCCACCTCCTGTGGTTGCGGCAAGTCTAGCATGAAGCCCCCGCTGATGCAAGTGCTTTCTTCAAGCTGCACGCTGTAGCCTGCAGGCTGCAACCTGAAGCTTGTAGCCTGTTGTACTGGTCAAGGTTGACCCTTTCCCGAGGTGTCTGACACCTCCGCCGCCTTGCGAAGTGTCTGACACCTCGGTGAGCGGATTCTTCATGAGGCAGTCCTCACTCTCATGCCAAGATGCATGGTGGACGCAGATTGCCGCAGATCACAGCGCACCTGCCTGCCGCGCCGAAAACCGGCCAGTCTACTACCCATCCCGCGGCGCAGGTAGGGATTCCCACAGATATCCGCGGACATCAGCGTCGTTCCAATCCGCGGTCATCCGCGTCACGGGTTGACACTCGTTGATGCCGCATGATACCATTGAACCACGGTTCTGTGTGAGGAGCGGACCTATGAGCGACGCACCACACGAGGGCAATGGCCTCGTCCAAATGGAAGTCAGCAAGATCCGCATCGACGAGCGGCGGGGCGAGCAGGTCATCGTCTTGAAGGAGCGGGGCGGGAACCGTTTTTTGCCGATCATCATCGGCATTTCTGAGGTCACCGCCATCAAGATGAAGATCAGCGGGATCCAGCCGCCGCGGCCGTTGACCCATGACCTGTTGAAAGAGACGATCGCCCAACTGGGCGCGACCCTGCAACGGATCGTCATCACACGGTTGGAGCTCAACACGTTTTTCGCGAAGCTGATCCTCCAGACCAAGGACGGCGAACTCAAGGAAGTGGACGCGCGTCCCTCCGACAGCATCGCGGTGGCCCTGCGGGCCGATGCGCCGATCTTCGTCGCTGAAGAGGTATTGAATCAGGTGGCCTCCAGCTACGGCTTGTAATCCCTCTCCTGACAGTCTTCTGATCCCCTGGTCATGCCAACAACACGCTGCTACTTAGTGCGTCACGCGCAGACCGTCTGGAACTGCGAGAACCGAATCCAGGGCTACTCCGATGTGCCCCTGAGTCCGTTCGGGCATGAGCAGGCCCAGCGGCTGGCGGCCTTTTTCGCGTCCCGCCGGCTGACTCGGATCTTCACCAGCCCCTTGCAGCGCAGCCGCGAGACTGCGGTGGCGATCGCGGCGGGCCCCGTGACATACGGCCGCCCTGCATCTCACGGGGCAGGCAACGGGCACGGGGTGAGTCCCGTCGTCGAACCGGAGCTGGCGGAGATGCGCTTGGGGGCGTGGGAAGGACTGACGCCTGCGGAGGTGGACGCGAAGTTCGACGGGGCCTATCAGCGATGGAGGACCAAGCCCTCGTCGGTGCGTATCCCGCAGGCGGAGCGCCTGGAGGCTTTTCGGGCGCGGGTCCAACGGACCCTGGAGAAGATTCTGGGAAGCCTGGAGGGAGGGGACTGCGTCGTGGTGTCGCACGGGGGCGTCATTGCCGCGCTGATCGCTGATGTGCTGGGAGCCGATTACGACGCCCTGCTGCGGCGGCTGCGGCTCGACAACGCCGGGATCACCGCGTTGGAGTGCGGCTCAGGGGCGCCCCATCTCTTGTGGGTGAACTCGATCAGCCACTTGGCGACGCTGGCCCAGCCGCCAGGTGAGACGTGGTTCTAGCGCTTCTTTCCCCGGCCGGACGGTTTCTTCGCGCGAGGACGGCGGGCCGCTGCGGACCGAGGCCGTTGACGGCGCGCTGGCTTCACCCCGTCCTTTTTACCCTTCGCCTTTCCCCCGATGGGTTGGCCAAACGCCCCGGCTTTTGGCTTGGCGAGCCGAACGAAATCCTGGTAGCGCATCTTGATCGTGTCGGTGTGCGAACCGGCGTTGAACACGATGTGTTCGGCCTCCTCCAGCGCGCGATCCACCACGACGGGAACGTCGTAGAGGTTCCCGAACGGCGACATCGCGCCCACCTCGACGTCCGGGAAGCGTGCTTTGATGTCGGCTTCTTTGGCGATGGTCAGCGTCGTAACACCCAGCACGGTCTTCAGCTTCTTCAGGTCAATCAGGTGAATGGCCGGCAGGACCGAGAGGACAACACCCCGGTCGGTCTTCACGAGGACGCATTTCGCGAGCTGCCGTCCCGGGACGTGCTGGGCCGCAGCGATCTCCTGTGCCGTGTAGACCACCGGGTGTTTTGCCGCCATATACTTGACCTTCGAGGCATCCAGGAACGCCTGAAGCTTTGCCGACATCGCCATGCAATCCTCCTTCAATGAGCACGCAACTTACGGAGCCCAACAGGCGACGTAAGTTGCTGTGCGAATTGAACCCCACACCCAGCGTTGGAATCGAACCGGCTCGATGGCGACGAACCCGCACACCCAATCGACCCGGCATGCCGGTAGCGAACACACCGCTGGGTGTGGGGGACATAACTTGCCTGTCCGAATTGACCCCTCACCCAGTAGATGCTGCTTACACATGTGCGTTAGGTAGATGCTGTGGCACAACATGTCGATTCTGCAATAGTCACTTTGCTGGGTGAGAGGTCACATTCAGCCACAGACTTACGTTCACTTCGTTCCGTAAGTCTGGGCTTCATGTGACCTCCAATTCACCGCGCCTTCCCCAACACCTGAGCGGTTCGTCGAGTCAGCGGTATCATAACTCACGGAACCTGTCTTGACAACCCTTGCCGTCGCGGTTTTACTTTGACGCCCTCCGGTGTCCCCAGGTAGAATTGAAGCATGATGCGCTTCTTCCGGGCCCTCCTGCTGGTCTTGCTGGCATTGGCCGTGGTGGCGACGGCGCTCTACTTCACCGGAAACTACGAGCTCACGGATCGTTTGACGGAGCTGTTTTGGGCCGTGCAGCTCTGGGTGCCGGTGACGTTCGGCTTCGAGCAGTTCCTGGTGATCCTCGCCGCGATCAGCGTCGTGGCCGTGGTCCTCGTCATCAGCGGGAGTGCTGCGGTCCTGGTCATGATGGCCAACCGGCGCTCGCGCTCCGCCCAGCGACGCGAAGACCGGGTCGCTGCGGCCCAGCAGGAGATCGCCCACGTCAAGGAGCAGTATCAGCGTCAATACGAAGAGCTCGAGCTGCTCGGACAGCGACTGACGAGGCAGCTCGATAAGCGCCTGCTGCTCCACGCGCTCGTGGAAGCTGCCAGCCGAGTGACGAGCGGTACACAGGCCAACAGCATCGTCGGCCTCTGGCTCCTGCACCCCGAAACCGACACCCTCCGCTTCGAGACGGGCCTCTACTGCGACGAGACGCTGTTCACGAAAACAGAATTCCTGCCCACCGAGCAGCCGTTTGCCCGTGTCATCTCGACGCAGAAGCCGTGGGTGCTCCAGGCGTGGGAGGCGGAGGCCCCCCTCGTCAAGTCGGAGAAAGCCGCACAGCTCGGGTCCGCCACGGGCCTCATCCTGGTCCCCTTCCTGATGGAGGGTCGGGTCTCGGCCATCCTCGCCCTCTTCTGCCCGCAGGACGTCCTGAAGAGCTACGAGGAGCAAAAGGCGTTCTACAATGCGATCTGGACGGAGCTGATGTTGGCGTCGGTGATTGCCATCCAGGGAGCGGTGACGATCCTCGACCGGCTGACCGGCGTGCACACCCGCGACTACTTCACGACGCGGCTGCTCCAGGAGCTCGAGCGGGCGAATCGCTACCAGCTGCCGCTCTCGCTGCTCATGATTGACATCGATAACTTCAAACTCGTCAACGACATGCTGGGCCATCCGCAGGGCGACGCGGTGCTCAAGATCATCGCGAAGCTCATCCGGAAGGAGGTGCGGGCCATCGACCTGGTGGGACGCTACGGCGGGGAGGAGTTTGTCGTCATGCTCCCTGAGACCGGCTACGGGGAGGACATCGCCACGAACACGGGCGCCCTCGTCGTCGCGGAGCGCATCCGCAAGGCGGTGGATGACGAGTTCCACGGCCTTCAGAAACCGCTCAACCTCACGATCAGCATCGGTGTGATGGTGCGGCGCTTCCCGCAGGATCGAGAGATGGGGCACCAGGAGTTGGTCCGGCTTGCCGATGAGCAGCTCTACCGGGCCAAGACCACAGGCAAGAACAAGGTGTGCTCGTTGCTCCAGCAGCAATCTGAAGGGGTGGGGGGATGAGCCGCACCTGCGATCTCGCGGTGGTGGGCAGCGGGCCCGGCGGCTACGCCGCGGCGTTGACCGCGGCTCGTCGGGGGTTGCGGGTATGCCTGATCGAACGGGAGCAGTGGGGCGGGGTCTGCCTGAACATTGGGTGCATCCCGACGAAAGCGCTCCTCTCCGTTTCGCATCTCCTCCGCCGCGTGCGCCAGGCCCACCGGCTGGGCATCACGGTGCACGGCTATGAGCTGGACTATCCCGCTGTCCGGGCCCGCAACGAACGGATCGTCACGACGCTCCGTCGTGGCCTGACGGATCTCTTGCACCGGGAAGGGGTGGAGCTGGTCGCCGGCACCGCCGCCTTCGACTCTCCCCAGCGGCTCATTGTCACTCACGAGGGACACCCGCAGCCCCTGGAGGCCAAGCGGATCGTCCTGGCGACCGGGGCACGGCCGCTCTCAGGGCCGTGGACGTTTGACGAGCAGCGCGTCTTGTCGTACCGGGGACTGCTCTCGCTCCCACAGCTGCCCGCCTCGTTGCTCATTATCGGCGGCGGGGTGATTGGCTGCGAATTTGCCTCGGTCCTGTCGGTGTTTGGGACTACGGTGACGATCGTTGAGCAGCAGCCCCAGCTCCTCCCGGCAGAAGATCCTGAGGCGGTGCGGTGGCTCACCCGTCGGTTCGAAACCGAGGGGGTGACCGTCCTCACCGGCACGACCGTGAGCCGTCTTGAGCGCTCATCCGCCGGGATCTCCGCGACGCTCTCCAATGGGACGCAGTTCGAGGCGGAACGGTGCCTCATCGCGATCGGCCAACAACCTCACATCGACTCGCTCAGGCTCGAGGCGGCGTCCGTGAGGGCTGGGCGGGGGGTCGAGGTCGACGCGTGGCTTCGGACCAGCCAGCCGCATATCGCCGCCATCGGCGATTGCATCGAAGGACATGGGCTGGCCCACTGGGCGAGTGCGGAAGGGACGCGCGCAGTCCGCAACCTGCTCGGCGACCCGCCGGAGTCGCTCGACCCGCTCGATGTGCCGCGGACGGTCTTCACCGATCCGGAACTCGCCCACATCGGCCTGTTGGAATCCCAGGCCAGGGAGGCTGTGCGCGTGAGCCGGTTTTCGTTCGGGGCCTTGGGCAAAAGCCACTGCGATGAGGAGACGGAGGGCTTTGTGAAGCTCCTTGTCGATCCGGCCACCGACCGCATTCGCGGAGCGACCATTGTCGGGGCTCACGCCTCGAGCCTCATTCACTACGCGGTGCTCGCCATCCACCAGGGGGTGACGGCCAAGCAGCTCGCGCGGACCATCACCGCGCATCCCACGCTCCCTGAAGGGATCACCGAAGCGGCCGCCAGCCTCTATGGGGAGTCGCTCGCGGTCGCGTCCCGTCCCAAGGCGAACCACCCAGCGTGAGAGACGAGCGGATGAAGCTGTGCGTCATCGGCCGGCCGTCCTTCTGGTTGGGGATGGTCATCGGGTGCTTCCTGAGCGCCGCCGCGTTTGAGCTGCCGTACGTCAATTGGCATCAGGTCGTCCCGCCGATCGACGCGCGTCCCCTCGTGGTCCGGCAGGACGCGAAGGGGGATGGGCGATTCCTCGCGATGCGCAGCGGCAGGCGCCGCCACCGAGGCGTGGACTTGGTCGCGCCACTAGGCAGTCCCGTGCGGGCCATTCGCAGCGGCACAGTGGTGGAGGTTGGCGCTCACCGAGGATTGGGCCGGTTCGTCGATATCGAGCACCCCCATCATCTGCACAGCGTCTACGGCCATTTGAACGAGGTGACCGTTGACGTTGGTGAGCGGGTCAAGCAGGGAGCGCTCGTTGGGACGGTGGGGAAGACGGGCAACGCCCGGCATCCCTGGATTACGCCTCATCTGCATCTGGAAGTCTTGAGAAACGGAGAATCCATTGACCCGCAGATCATCGGCTTCCAAATTGTCTCCGGCGGTCGGGAGCTGCCGGCCGCCGCCAGCTCACGCCAGGCCTCTCTCACGGACGGAGCAACAGGGAGTTCATCCGATGCCAGCGGAGGCGAGTAAGGGGCCAGGCCTGGAGCCGACTCATGGAGGAGGGTGGTGGTTCCGCCGATGGGTAGGTCGGCGCGTCGTGGCGGGCGTTGCGGATCGTCATATCGATCTCGCCGGACTAATCCGGTCTCTTGAATTCCAGGTGATCACGGTGGCGGCCGAGCAGGTTCACGGCGGAAGCGTCGCCGTGATCGAGCAGGCGGGGGACGCCACGACGGCCGTGCCGGGTTGCGACGCGCTGCTCACAGACGTTGCCGGTCTCGCGCTCCTCGTCCGGACCGCGGACTGCCTGCCGATGTTTTTCGCGGATCCAGGGCGCAGGGTGATCGGGATCGCCCATGTGGGATGGCGCGGATTGGCGGCCTCGCTGCCGGTCCGTGTTGTTGCGGCGTTTCGCCACACGTACCACACGCAGGCCAGCGAGCTGCAGGTGGCGATCGGGCCGGCCATCCGTGCCTGCTGCTATGAGGTCGGACCGGAGTTCGTTGCGCGCTTCGGCCCGTTCGTGCGGGAGCAGGGAGGCCGGCGGACGTGCGATCTTGTCGGGGTGGCGCGAGCGCAGCTGCTCCAGTGCGGCGTGCGGACAGAGCGCGTGCTGGACAGCCGGCGATGCACCGCGTGCGAAACCCAACACTGGTTCTCGCTGCGCCGGGAAGGTCAGGCGACCGGGCGGTTGACGTCGCTCATTGTGATGCGCCCGTAAACGACAGAAGTCAGAAGTCAGACATCAGAGGTCAGAATGCGATTTGATCCGATTTCTGACCTCTGACTTCTGACATCTGAGCCATGATGATACCATCTGCCAGTGTTAGGGAGGGGTCTCGGTGATCCTAGCGTACAGGGGGACGTATCCGAGGATTCACCCGAGCGCCTTTGTGGCGCCCGGTGCGGACGTCATTGGGCGGGTCCATCTTGGCAAAGACTCGAGCGTCTGGTTCGGGTGCGTCCTGCGCGGCGATGTGCATCGCATCGACATCGGGGAGGCGACCAATATCCAGGACGGCTCAATCCTCCACGTCGACAGCGACTCGCCTTGCCTGATCGCGGACCACGTCCATGTCGGCCACCACGTGAACCTGCACGGCTGCGTCGTCGAACGCGGGGCCTTGATCGGGATCGGGGCGATTGTCCTCAGCGGCTCACGGGTCGGGGCCGGGGCCATCGTGGGAGCGGGGAGCGTGGTGCTGGAGGGAACACGGATTCCACCGCGGATGCTGGCCGTCGGGGCGCCTGCGCGCGTCGTGCGGCCTGTGACCCCGCGGGACCTCGCGTACATCAAAGGCTGGGTGGCCAAGTACGTCAAGCTGGCGAAAGCCTACCGCACCGGTCAATGACGCGACAACCGCTTCCTTCGCTTAACGTGAAACGCGTAACGCGTAACGTGAGAATACACTTTCACGTTACGCATGACGCCTTACGCGTTCAACGAACGTCATGTTTTCTCTCTCACGTTTCGCCGATCAGGTGGATGAGGTAGGAGCGGGTGCGGGGCCGGACGTCGAAGTCGATCAACACGATCTGCTGCCAGGTGCCAAGTTGCAGCCGTCCGTCCGCGACGGGAACGGTGAGCGACGGACCGATAAACGAAGCCCGCAGGTGTGAGAAGCCGTTATCGTCCCCGGCTGCCTCATGGTGGGCGTAGCGCAGGGTGTTCGGAAAGAGGCGCCGCACCGCCGTCTGGAGATCCTCAACGAGCCCCGGCTCATACTCGATCGTCGTCACGCCAGCCGTTGATCCCGTCACGAACACGATCGCCAGGCCTTGACGGAGCTTGGCGCGGCTGACCGCCTGCTGGACCGTCTCCGTAATCTCCACGCAGTCGTCCTGTCCCCTGGTGCGCAACTCTTCCGTATAGGTTGCGATCATACTGGCGGTTCCAATCAAATTTCTCATCTCAAATGTTCTACCAATTTTTGCCAAAGGCAAAAATTGGTGCGGAGGGGGGCCGCGCTCCCACCGAGCGCGGTGCAGCAGCCACAATCGGTGTGGCTGCGGAATGCCGAACGCGCTGGCGGTCGGCCATTCCGCGGCGGCCCCGATGGCCGCCGCTTGCCGGAGGCCCCACCGGCTCCGGCACTCCGCTTGGCCTTGATGGCCTGCGCTACGCAGGAGTTGAACCTCCACCCCTTGCGGTATCCCGCCACCTACTGTAATGAGAGGAGTGGGCGAGAGAGGATTTGAACCTCCACCCCTTTCGGGACAGGCTCCTGAGGCCTGCGTGTCTGCCAGTTCCACCACTCGCCCCTATGGTAGGTGGCGGGACGCGTCTGCCCCGGCCCGCCTTTCATCTGATTGCCGGGGCGGGCCAGTTCCGCCACCTCCGCATAACTTTTACTGACAAAACGCCGAATGCCGCACCCCTTGGGGTGCGGATGAAGGCGTGGTATCATCACCCGCATGGAGTACCAGCGCACCAGCCATGCGGTCT
>Ga0209515_10000140_pt1 | contig 132651 bp, 135 predicted proteins | sample Subgroupgradi54m_FD_187454 | JGI IMG/M metagenome (GOLD analysis project Ga0209515, IMG submission 187454) | Subsurface groundwater microbial communities from S. Glens Falls, New York, USA - GMW60B uncontaminated upgradient, 5.4 m (SPAdes)... ... | reverse complement strand
TGCGGAGGGAGGGCCGCACCCACTAGCCGTGCAATACTAGGGGATGAGCTGTGGTACGAAGTGAAAAGCTAATCGAACCTGGGAATAGCTGGTTCTCTCCGAAATAGTTTTAGGACTAGCCCCGAATTAGTTTTCCGGAGGTAGAGCACTGGTTGGTTTTGATTGGCGCAAGCCAGCTGAACCAGTCAAACTCCGAATTCCGGTAAAAGATGTTCGGGAGTCAGACTGTGGGGGCAAAGCTCCATGGTCAAAAGAGCAAGAACTCGGATCATCATCTAAGGTCCCTAAATCTTGGCTAAGTGTAGAAGGTAGTGATGCGTCGAAGACAGATAGGAGGTTGGCTTAGAGGTAGCCATCCTTTAAAGAGTGTGTAACAACTCACTATCATATTCCCGCAAGGGGATTGACGCATTGCACCAAAGATATAACGGGACTAAGCCAAGTACCGAAGATATGGGTTTGATTTTGTTTTTACAAAATCAAGCGGTAGGAGAGTGTTCTTAGTGCAGCGAAGATTGACCCGCGAGGGCGATTGGAGCGCTAAGAAGTACAAATGTTGGCATGAGTAACCTGCAAGACCGATGAAAAATCGGTCCGCCGAAAGCCTGAGGTTTCCTTGGCAATGAAAATCAGCCAAGGGTTAGGCGGTCCTAAGGCAATGGAGAAATCCGCAGCCGATGGACAGACGGTTAATATTCCGTCCCTATCTTAAATATTTCTAAGGAGTGACGAAGTTCAGTATGCTAGGCGCCTTATTGGATTGGCGTTATTGGTGTAATGGTTTCTGATTGGTAAATCCGTCAGAATGCGTTTAATCGCAAACCCAAGCTCAGATAAAATTTTTAACTTCGGTTAAAAAAATTTAGCAAAGCGAGCTCCCAAGAAAAACTTCGTAGATTAGTTTAGGATATCCGTACCGAAAACCGACACAGGTAGGCAGGGCGAGTAGCCCACGGCGAACGAGTGATTCGTGGTTAAGGAACTCGGCAAAAAAGCGGCCGTAACTTAGGTATATGGCCTGCCCCGATGTTGAGTCGGGGCCGCAGCGAAAGATTCCCTGGCGACTGTTTATCAAAAACACAGCTCCCTGCTAACTCGTAAGAGGATGTATAGGGGGTGACGCCTGACCTATGCGAGAAGGTTAACGGTGGAGGTGATATTTCTAGCAATAGAGGTATTGCTGATGCCCGAAGCCCTCGTCAATGTCAGCGATAACTATAATCGTTCTAAGGTAGCGTAATTCCTTGTCTGGTAAGTTCAGACGTGCACGAAAGGCGTAACGACTGGGGAACTGTCTCAACCACGAGCTCGGTGAAATTGCGAGTCCAGCGAAGACGCTGGGTACCTGCAGCAAGACGAAAAGACCCCGGGAGCTTTACTGCAACTTAGTATTGGCTATAGAGTTTTGATGCGTAGCATAGAAGGGAGGCTTTGAGACCGCGTTTTCGGATGCGGTGGAGCCGTCAGTGAAATACCTTTCTTTAAAACTTTATAATCTAACCGGCGCGGAAAAAACGCGTTGGAACAGTGCTTGGTGGGTAGTTTTAGTGGGGCGCTATCCTCCAAAATCGTAACGGAGGAGTCCATTAAGGTCGGCTAGCTTCGGATGGAAATCGAAGCGATAGGGCAAATCCAAAAGCCGGCTTAACTGCAAGGCGTACATGCCGCGCAGATGCGAAAGCAGGGATTAGTGAACTGTTTATGGTTCGTAGAAACGTAAACAATCATCGGATAAAAGCTACCCCGGGGATAACAGGCTAGTCGCTTCCAAGAGTCCATATCGACGAAGCGGTTCGGCACCTCGATGTCGGCTCATCTTATCCTGGGGCTGGAGAAGGTCCCAAGGGTTTGGCTGTTCGCCAATTAAAAAGGTACGTGAGCTGGGTTCAAACCGTCGCGAGACAGGTTGGTCTCTATCTGCTGCAGGCGTTGATACTTGAGGAGCGTCATCTCTAGTGAGATTTTAGGACGCTACTTTGCGGAGCAATCCGCATTGAAAATTCGGCTGTAACGGTGAAGTCTTCAGAAATTATTTAGTCCGTGTTATAATTAAGATGCTTGGGGACCAATAATTTTTAAGATAATACCGTGGGAAGTCGAATAAAAATTACAAAAAGCGACTGGGCTTACATTGCCGGATTTTTTGATGGCGATGGAAGCTTAATGGTTCAATTTAAAAATCGGAGAAATACCCCTACAGGATTTCGGCCGATGATAACATTGTGTTTCTATCAGGATAAACGACATGCTAAACCGTTAATTTGGTTTAGAAAAGTTTTTAATATCGGCTATCTCTCTGAAAGAAACGACAATATGGTCGAACTTAGAATTAATGGCTATGATTCTTGCGAGAAAATTCTCAAGAAATTAAGGCCGTTTATTAAGTTTAAAAAAATACAATTAAATCTATCGCTTCAGATAATCTCAAGGCTTAAAAAAATTTCCAGAATAACTCAAAAAGATATTCTAGAAATAGCCAAGTTGGCTGATAAAATTTCTAAAGAAAATTATCAGTCAGCGAGAAGAAAATATTCATACGAATATTTTCGGAAATTGTTTAAAAAGTAATTTTTATTTTGACCCCGTATCGACTGATCCCGAAAGGGTGAGATTCGAATAAAAATCGAATCATACGCCGACTCTTATCTAAAAAGCGAGGCCATGGACTTATCCTAAAGCCCGCGATAAGACGAAGATATAGTCAGAGCCATAAGAAATTATGGAAGAACTCGACGAGAGGACCGAGATGACGGAACCTCTGGCGTACCGGCTGTCCTGCCAAGGGCATTGCCGGGTAACTATGTTCCGAATTGATAAGCGCTGAAAGCATCTAAGCGCGAAGCAATCTCCAAGATTAGGTATCGAGGGGACGAAAGTCCCGAGAGCTTCCTCGAAGATTACGAGGTTGATAGGCGATAGGTGTAAGCGCAGTAATGCGTTGAGCCAAGTCGTACTAATAAAGCGAAATCTACTCATCCCATATATAAGTATGAGTTTTTAATTTTGAAATTTGTACATATTAACCCCATTGTCCTGGTGACAACAGCGCGGTGGTACCACCTCTTCCCATTCCGAACAGAGAAGTTAAACGCCGTGTCGACGATGATACTCGGCCCTCGATGGTCGGGGAAAGTAGTTATCGCCGGGACAATGGGGTTAATTTTATAAAACAAAAAACGCCTTTAAAAAGCTGTTTTTTGAGCTATTGACATAGTATATGTATTTTGCTATAATATAGGTATCAGAATATGGAATTATCCACATGCCTTTTAACAAACAAAACCCACTAGGAGGTGAATGCGATGAATCGTACCTGTACACCAACAGAACTCGTTCAGAAGCTCAACGAGGGCGGGTGGTTCGTGAAGAGTGGAGACTATGCCGGTCCTTTGACCGAACGGCTCCCTGTCGTCAAGGCGGAAAGTTCAGAGGGCGCTGTGTCGCTCGAAACCCCGGATCATTCGTTCGAGGTTCCCTGCGATGAAATTGTGGTCATGGGTTCAGGAGGAGTGATTGAGATTCACGCCGGAAAAGCTCCTTCGGCATCCGTAGTCGCGCTTCGCCTGACCAATCCGAAAGCGGAAACAGCTTTCGGAAAGGAACGTCAAGAAGAATCAGCTCGTCTCCGAGAAGAAGATGGTCGACGCCAGACGGAAAGGAAGCAGATGTTCATGGATAACTTGAGAACCAAGCTCGTTGGCAAGAAGGTCGTTGACCTTCACTTCATCGGCGTAATCGGAACAGATGGGTTGCGTCTCGAGCTCGAGAACGGCGAGTCTCTGAACATCGAGCTGGGCCAAGACTACGACGATGCATGGATCGAAGTGGACGGTGTTTCTCTTCGAGACATCATCTGGTGATCAGCCCCCCAAGAGCCAGTTGTTGGGGACAACTGGCTCTTTTTTATTTTGTAAAAGACTTTACTACCGCTCCTTCGCTAAAATCTAATTAATAGTAGTTTTTAAATTACGGATATTTTAACGATCGTTTTAAAATCCGTAATTGTATAGAGTGAATATTATTGAGAAGTGAAACGCCGTGTCGACGATGATACTCGGCCCTCGATGGTCGGGGAAAGTAGTTATCGCCGGGACAATGGAGTTAATTTAAAAAGCCTGAAACATATCGTGCTTTTTTGGATTTCTAGATATTACTGCGTTTGTTTGACTTTTTATTGACTTAATACAATACTATTCATCATATAGCACACTAACAACAGAAAGGAACTACTGATGAAAACGATTGAAATCGTGACATTATTTGTTGATCTTGCCCTCAAGTACGAGTGGAGCAGGGTCAAGGAACTTACTAATGACGAGGTACAAGTTCTTTTCGAAACCATTTCTGCTGCCGGATTCGAGCCACAGAAAGTTGCGCTCGGAAAACTCGTTGGTAACTACCTAGATCAAGATGGTAGCAGAACTGGGGAGACCTACCCAATCAACGACACTTGCCCGTACAAGGTAGTAAGCCTAGAAGGCAAAGATCACTACCATGCGACAGGATGGTTGAATTACATTTTGCGACTTCTCGTCGCCCAAAGAGAGATGGATCGCCAACAACACATCAAAGCAATTCAGTACGAGATCGAGCGAAGCATTCCGCTCAAGCCAATTCAACTGACGCTCGAAGGTGATCTGCTTAGTGAGTATCCTCCTTTGAGTGGTTACTTAGTAGATCACACCAAAGATGATCATGAACTTAGCTGTTGTGTTGGTGTACACAACTATTGCTATGGCTGGATGGATCGCACTGGAGCCACGAAAATGCATGATGCGATCGTTTGCAGAAGGTGTCATTTGAGAGTTCTTTTTCCAAAGAATATCAAAACCTACGGGGAGCTACGACAAACCTTGGCATCTAGGTTCGTTCAAGCTCCGGCGTAGCCATAAGTAGTCTTGCTGGACATAACTTCGGGACGGGTAAGAGAAATCTTCCTGTCCTTTTTATTTTTCAGAGAATTTGTTATTCAATCTTTTTTGATAAAATTTTAATTTTTCTCTAATATTGCTATAATATAACTATTATGAACGATAGGCGGCGATTATCTAAAAAGATATTTATTGCTGTTATGTATGCAGTTATTTTTATTGGTTCGGGAACTGGAGCTTATTTTTTATTTCGTCCCACACCGCTACCGCCTCCGCCCCCGGCGCCTACCATATATCCAATTGATATAATTTGGTCTCAAGTATTTGTTTCGGGGCAAGACCTTTATTCTATAGGAGCTAAAATACGCAATCCCAATACTAATTTCGGCGCCAGTTATTTCACTTATACTTTTTACTTATATGACGCTAGCGGAAGTCTGCTTAGAGCTAAAACCGGTGATTCATTTATTTGGCCGGGGGAATCAAAATATATTATAGAAGCCGGAATTGAACTTTTAAAGGCGCCAGTTACGGCTAAACTTCAAATAAGCGAACCGACATGGCGTGAAGTCAAAGATTTTAAAAGCATTGATTTAGCGGTCGGCAATATTTTTTACGGCAAAGGAAAGGCCGGCTCGGGAAAGTTTTATGAAGTGAATGCTACGGCAGCTAATGGCACTTCTTATGATTTAAATAAGGTTTACGTTTCAACAGTGCTTTTTGGCAGTGGAAATCTTCCTATTGCGGTTAATTCAACAATCCTTGAAACTCTCAAATCAAAAGAAAGCCGGCTCTTCAGTATGCCTTGGTTTTCTCCGTTTTCCGGCATCCCGACTTCAGTCGATTTAAGTATTTCAACGAATCTTTTTGAGCGGCCGGAATTGCTCGGACAATGATATGTTTCAGGTTTTAAAAAAATTCGATTGGATTTTAATTGGCGCCATCATATTGCTTTTAGTAATTGGTCTTTTGAGTATCGCTTCTACATCTGTCGCCAGAACTGGCACTTTCAGTATTTTTAAAAAACAGCTGATTTTTAGTTTCCTTGGTTTATTTTTGCTTTTTTTGTTCGGTTTTACGGATTATCGGTTTTTAAGAAATTATCCAATTGTAGTTTTGTCTCTTTATGCGTTGTCCGTAGCACTTTTAATTTTGCTTCTTTTTTTCGGAAGCCAAATCAGAGGTTCAACCTCATGGTTTCGGTTTGGTGGAAGCGGCAAACTAAGTTTTGAGCCGGTAGAAATAACAAAATTTATTTTAATTGCGCTTCTGGCAAAATATTTTTCAAGCCGGCATGTTGATTTTGGACTTTTTAGGCATATTATAATTTCAGGTTTTTATGTTTTGATTCCCGTAATTTTAGTTTTGCTTCAGCCAGATTTGGGATCGGCGGCTTTAATAATTGCAATATGGATTGGTATTATGCTTGTTTCCGGCATAAGGACGCGACATCTTTTAGTGTTGTTTTTGATTTTTTTGATTTTAACGGGTTCGGCCTGGCAATTTTTTTTGAAAGATTATCAAAAATCGCGGATTACAATTTTTTTTGAGCCACAAAAAGATCCCTTGAGCCTCGGCTATAATGTCGCGCAATCAATTATTGCCATTGGTTCGGGGGGATTTTGGGGCAAGGGCTTGGGACATGGCAGCCAGTCGCAATTAAATTTTTTGCCGGAACAGCACACGGATTTTATTTTGGCAACCATTGCCGAAGAATGGGGGTTTCTCGGCGTATCTTTTATGTTAATCTTGTGGGGAATAATTTTTTGGAGGCTTTTTACTATTGGATTTCAGGCTGAAACAAATTTCGCTCGCCTTTTTATTTTCGGATTTATGCTTTTGCTTTTGAGCCATATATCTATTAATATTGGAATGAATGTAGGTTTTATGCCGGTTACAGGTATTCCCTTGCCGCTTTTAAGCTACGGCGGCTCAAATTTAATCGCAACGCTTATTGCTTTCGGAGTTATTCAAAATATTAAAATTAGTTCGCAAAATATATGAACGATCAATCAAAAAAGATTTTAATAGTTGATGATGACGAATTTATTTTGGGAATTTATGCCAAAAACTTCAGAGATGAAGAGTTTGAAGTTTTTACGGCACATGATGGAGAAGAAGCTTGGAATATCATAAAATCCGGTAATATCCCGGATGTAGTTTTTACCGGTATTACTATGCCCAAAATGACCGGCTTTGAACTTATTGCTAAAATGCAGGCTGATGAGACGCTCTCCAAGATTCCTGTAGCAATCAATTCCCATCGAGGCCGACTGGAAGATCAGAAATTAGCGAGCTCAATGAATGTTGATGATTTTATTATTCAGGGGACTACGACGCCGGCCGAAGCCGTAGTACGTATAAAATTATTGGTTGGAATTCAAAATAAATATAAGATTGCTATTGTTCCGGATAAATATGACGGGGCGGCTTTAATAAATTTTCTTAACAAACAGCAAGGCGCCGAGTGCGAAATAGGTAAGGAAATTTTTCTGGAAATGGAATCGGAGTCGGAAAGAGGTAAATTTAAGGTAAGGATCAGTTGTGACAATACAGAGAAAAATTAAATATTAAAAATGAGAAACTTTGATTTAGCGTTTATTGATTTTGAAACAACCGGGCTTAGTTTTGACAGCGAGATAATAGAAATGGCGATTATTACGGTAAGCCAGGCAAGTTTAGAGGTTTTGGAAGAATGGTCTGTTAAAATCAAACCGAAATATTTGGATCGCGCTGATCCCGAGTCACTGGCGATAAATGGATATAACGATGCCGAATGGGCCGACGCTTTAGAAATTAAGCTGGCTCTTCAAATGTTTCTCCAAAAAACTTCCGGTAAGGTTTTAGCAGGTCACAATTTGTGCGTTGATTGGCTTTGGCTTCATCGGTCGCTTTTTGAAAATAGCCTGCTACCCAGCATGAAATTTGAATCGGGAAAATTTTATTATCAGGGCTGGGATACCATTTCTTTGGCCTATTCCAAACTGCGGAATGTACCGGGAATTGAAAAATTCAGTTTAGACGAGCTGACTAAATATTTCGGCATTAGCCGATTGCGCGCTCACCGGGCCTTAGACGACGCTCGCGCCACTTATGAACTTTTCGTTAAGTTGATAAATTACTAATGTTGGATTATGGAAAAACGCAAGTATTATGCATATCTTATTCCTCGGACTAAAAAGAAAGGAATAACTGAAAATTGGAACGAGTGTGAAAAAATAATCCACGGCGAAATAAATTCACGCTTTAAATGTTTTAAAACATTTAAGGAAGCGGAAGAATGGCTTAAGGCGGGAGCGGTTTATGGATTTAAGAAAAAATTAGAACTCGGTATTTATTTTGATTCGGGTACCGGCAGGGGCTTAGGTGTTGAGATAAGTGTTACAAATAAAAACGGTAATAATTTATTAATCCAAAGAAAATTTAAGAGACACTTGGATAAAGCGGGTCACTTTATATTAAAAGATGTTTCCAATAACTATGGTGAATTATTAGCATGTTATCACGCTCTAAAAATAGCGGCTCAGAAAGGAATTAAAAAAATTTTTGGTGACAGTAAATTAGTAATAAATTATTGGTCTAAGGGATTCATGAATAAAAGCAAGCTTCCCTTGAAAACTAATAAACTAATAAAATCAGTCGCGCGCTTACGGAAAAAATTTGAAGAAAATGGAGGAAGAGTTGAATATATTTCCGGCGATGATAACCCTGCTGATTTAGGATTTCATAAATAATAAATAAACCCCGCCTTTAAGCTTAAGGGCGGGGTTTATTTATTGACTTAGAAAGAAAACTATAAGCCGGATTCTGTATCTCGCCTTTAAAAGGCGGACGATAATTATCTATCTGGGCCCCGCATTGCTGCGAGGCTCGAGCTCCCATAACGGGATTGCACCCAGTAAGGATTTAGCCGTTTCACTTCCATATTACTATGGAACTCGCCCTCTTTCGCTAAAGCTATAGAGGGCGATTTTGTTCTTTCGAACAAAATCGTCTCTGTTCGCACCTCTCGCATTACTGCGGCGGGTCGTTAACCCGTACGCTTGCCACGCAATTGCGGGGCTGGTGTCCGGACTTTCCTCCCCGATATAAATCGGAGTAATTATCCGTTTTCTCTGTTAAAAGCCAATAATGTCCTTTAGGGACCATATAAATATATCATACATTGGCTTTAAATGCAAATTCTGATATATTAATAAAATCGCTTATGTTCACTATATTAGGAAAATTTTTAAATAGCCGATCGGAAAAAATATCTTCGGCTGCTATAACAATTGCTATCTTCGGCTTAATCAGCCGTCTTTTTGGCCTTTGGCGCGACCGTCTTTTGGCCGGCCAATTTGGGGCGAGTAGGACGCTTGATGTTTATTATGCCGCTTTTAAAATTCCGGATTTAGTTTACAACCTTTTGATTGTCGGAATAATTTCTTCCGTTTTTTTACCGGTTTTTTACGAGTATTCAACAAAAGATAAAAATGAGGCCTGGCGATTTTCAGGAAACGTTCTTAATGTCTTGCTTCTGGCATTAACATTATTCTCTGCGTTATTGGTTTTATTGGCTCCTTTACTTATTTATCTTGTAGCGCCCGGTTTTGATAAAGCCTCCCATGATCTTACGGTAAAAATAAGCCGCATTTTATTTTTAAGCCCGCTTTTATTGGGCGTTTCGGCATTTGCCTCTGCCCTTCTTCAGGCATTTTCGCGATTTCTTGTTACATCGCTTGCTCCGATTTTTTATAATTTGGGAATTATTTTTGGCATTATGTTCTTGGTGCCGAAATTCGGAATTTGGGGTCTAGCTTACGGCGTTATTTTAGGAGCATTTTTGCATTTGTTTATTCAGTTACCAGCCCTTTACAGTATAGGTTTTCGACCTTTAAAAAGAATTAATTTCAAAGACATCGGCTTAACCAAGGTAGTGAAACTGTGGCTACCGAGAACAATTGGCCTTGCGGCATTACAAATTAACGGCATAGTAATGACAGCTATTGCTTCATTACTTTCAACCGGTAGTATTGCTGTATTTAATTTTGCTGATAATCTCCGCTTTGTCCCGATTGGGATTTTTGGCGTGGCATTTTCTACGGCCGCTTTTCCGGCAATGAGCCTGGCATACGCGCAAGGCAGACTGGATTTATTTTTAAAAAGATTTTCTCTTGCTGTGCGCCAAACTCTTTTTATAGTTATTCCTCTTTCATTATTATTTTTTGTTTTTAGAGCTCAGATAGTAAGGATAATTTTAGGTACCGGAGAATTTGGTTGGGATGCAACGCGGCTTACCGCCGCAGTTTTGGGGCTTTTTTCTTTCGGAATTTTTGCCGCGGCTCTTTTACCACTTTTTACCCGCGCTTTTTTTGTTTTTCACAATACCAAAACACCGGTTTTTATAAATGTTGTTTCTATGGTAATAAATGTCTTGCTAAGCTTTTTATTTGTATTAGTTTTTGTAAAATTTCCTGTTTTAAGCCAGGCTTTAGCGGATTTTCTAAAAGTTGGTGATATAAAAGGAGTGGCTATTCTAGGATTGCCCCTTGCGGTCAGTATTGCTTCAATTATAAACATTGCCTGGCATTGGTTTGATTTAAAAAAACATGTTGGTGATTTCGGAATTTCGGAAATAAAAAAATCAGTTTTTAAGATTATTATCGCCAGCTCCGTTAGTATTATTTTTGCCTATGCGGGGTTGTATTTTTTAAACAATATTTTTGATACCCGTACTGTTTTAGGGCTTTTTTTGCAAACTTCCGGAGCATTTATTCTAGCGGCTACGGGGTATTTAACAGTTGCATTTATTCTAAAATCAGAAGAAATTTTAATGCTGAATATGCCGGCAACGCTTTTAAACTGGCATGGCATTAAAAAGCCAGAACCAACGCCAGCTGGCGAATCCCTTGACGACCAATACTAAATATTATGAATATTAGAAATTTTGTAATAATAGCCCATATTGACCACGGAAAATCCACGCTTGCGGATCGGCTTTTGGAATTGACACAAACAATTACGCAAAGAAAAATGCGGGAGCAATTTTTGGATACTATGGATCTTGAAAGGGAGCGGGGGATTACCATAAAAATGCAGCCCGTCCGCATGTCCTATATTCTGAATTCTCAGCCCTATATTCTAAATCTTATTGATACTCCGGGCCACATTGATTTTACTTACGAAGTTTCTCGCGCTTTGGCGGCTGTTGAAGGTGCGATTCTTTTAGTTGACGCGACCCAGGGCATTCAGGCGCAAACACTCGCTAATCTTCATTTGGCTAAAAAAGAAAACTTAAAAATTATAGGCGTAATAAATAAAATTGATCTTATCAGCGATACGGAAAAATTGGAAAGCTTAAAACAAGAAGTCGCCAAATTGACGGAACAAAAACCGGAAGAAATTTTAATGGTTTCAGCCAAGACGGGACAAAATGTTGATAAAATTTTAGAAAAAATTATTGCAGAATTTCCGGCGCCAGAAATTGATTTATCCAAACCATTCAGGGCATTAGTTTTTGATTCCCACTTTGATGCCTATAAGGGCGTTATTGCATATATAAGAGTGATTGAAGGCGAAATCGGAAAACAAAAAATAATAAATGCTCTAGCAACAAAATCTAAAACCCAAGTTCTTGAAGTTGGCATATTCAAGCCGGGGCTTGTGCCCGTGGAAAAATTGTCATCAGGAGAAATCGGATATATCGCTACAGGTCTTAAAAATACCCAGCTTATCAGAGTGGGCGATACTTTGGCTTCCGATGCTAACGAGGAACCGCTTTCCGGATATACAGAACCGCAACCGATGGTTTGGGCAAGTTTTTATCCCGAATCGGCTGATGACTTTGATTTATTAAAAGACGCTCTTTCAAAACTAAAATTAAATGATGCCGCGCTTCACTATGAACCGGAAACGCAAGAAGCATTGGGACGGGGTTTCCGGGTCGGTTTTTTGGGCATGCTGCATCTTGATATTACCGCCGAGCGGCTTAAGCGCGAACATAATGTAAGTGTGGTAATTACTACTCCGACCGTTTCTTATAGGATAATAGATAGGAAGGGCGGAGTTAAAGAAATTTTTACTCCTGCCGATTGGCCCGATTCTTCGTCTATAGAATCAATTGAAGAGCCGTGGGTTAAACTGGGAATACTGGTGCCGACAAGATATCTGGGAAATGTTATGAAACTTATGGGAAATTTTCGAAGTGTTTATAACCATACCGATTATTTAGGATTGGATCATTTAATGCTGAATTTTGATATGCCGCTTTCGGAGATACTTGTTGATTTTCATGATCGCTTAAAAAGTGTTTCCGAGGGGTATGCTTCAATGAATTACGAAATTTCAGGATTTAAAAAAGGCGATTTAATTAAACTTCAGATTCTTATTGGGGGTGAACCGGTTGAAGCGTTTTCAAAAATCGTGCCTAAAGATCGCGCAAATCATGAGGGAAGCGAATTGGTAAAAAAACTTAAAGAGATTGTCCCAAAACAAAATTTTGCCGTGGCACTTCAGGCGGCAATAGGCGGTAAAGTAATAGCTCGGGAAACCATCGCGGCCATGAGGAAAGATGTAACCGGGTATCTTTACGGCGGCGATGTTACAAGAAAAAAGAAGCTTTTAGAAAAACAGAAAAAAGGAAAAAAGAAAAGAGCGGCCTTCGGCCGCGTGGAACTGGATAGTGATGTTTATATAAAAATGTTTAGAAGCGGATAATTAAAAAGGCCGCCCTTAGGCGGCCATATGGAGAGCTTTTAAAACTGGCACATAGGCACTAGCCCCCTCACACTAAATGTAGTAGCAATATTACAAAATTTTGTCAATCAGTCAATCTCAATGCTAATATCTTAACAGCGGAAGAAACAAAAATGATACCATTGATAAAACTGCTATAATAGTAATTATAAGCCACAAGGTGTTAATTATTTTTTTATTTTTGTTGCTCATGGTGAAAAAGATTATTTATAAGTCGTCTTAATAATAATGAAAATAATAGAAAAAGACAATCTTTCAATTTATAAACGTCTTATAAAATCAAAGATGTTTTTTATTTTTCTTATTCCAGTTTCATTGGTCTTGATTTTCGGTATTTTTCAGAATTTTTATCATCGTCTTCAAGTTAAAAAAGATCTAGACCGGCTTAACGCGGAAATTTTAAATCTCAATAAACAAAAAGAAGATTTAGATAAATTACTTGATTATTATAAAAACGTCTCAAATCTGGAAAAGGAAGCGCGTATCCGCTTAAATTATAAAAAAGAAGGAGAGAAAGTAGTGGTAATCTTACCGACCGCCACCACTTCATCGGACAACAACGAAATAATATCTGTGTCATCGGCGAGCGATGAAAACCTGCCGAATTATAAGCAATGGTGGTATTACTTTTTCGGAAAATAAAATTTTGCGGGTGTAGTACAATGGCAGTACGTTAGCTTCCCAAGCTAAAGACAGGAGTCCGATTCTCCTTACCCGCTAGGTGCTCCAGCGAAAGGATTCGAACCGATCTCAGGATCTACCTCATTGAGTATAGTGGATAGCGGGACAGGGTAAATCCATCAATTGATTTTTGCTGCTTCTAAAGATAAACTTGGTATTATAGAATAGCTCAATAGCGGTCTGCTAATAGGTTCTAACGTCGTGGCATAACCCGCTTGCCGCCTTAGCTCAGTGGTAGAGCAACTGTTTCGTAAACAGTAGGTCCTCGGTTCAATCCCGAGAGGCGGCTCTGTAAAATTTTAAGAAAAAAACTCTGCTTTTTAAGCGAGATTTTTTTCTGTGGATAACAAAATTATTAAATTTGGTGTATTATATAATAAAAGAAACTATGGATAACAAAACAAGCTTAGTTTATAATATTAAAATTAAAATATAAAAATATGGAAGAAAAAAATCCTATGATGTGGATATTTGCTGCCATCGTCGCCCTAATTTTAGGAGCGGTCGGCGGATATTGGTATGGCAATAAAATCGGCTATGACCGAGGCCTGACTGATGCTGCAAAGGCCCAATCAGTTCAGCCCGGAGTTAAGGTTGATACCGGCTATAAGAATCCATTTGAAAAAGTCAATCTGAATCCCTTTAAAAAATAAATAATTAAAAACAGCTTTTATGAAATTATATCATAACCATCCAAGGCATTACTTGCCAACGCTTATTATGGGCGCGGCGCTTTTCATTGCTTTTTTTGTTTTTCTCAACGGTTCTTTGGCGCAAGAAACAGCTCCGTCCGTAGAAACACAGAATATAAATCCACCCGAAGGAATATATGACCATGATAAGGCCGTAGCAATCACCAAAGAACGGGGCGGACCGGGCGGTTGTAAAACCGAAGCGGCCTGCACTGTTTTTTGCAACGGCAATCAAGAAACCTGCATGACCTGGGCAAAAGACAATGGCGTGATGTCTACTGACAAGTTTGACAAATATATTGGTTTTGCAAAGGAAGGCGGCCCTGGCGGATGCAAAACACCAGATTCATGCAAGTCATACTGTGAAGACAGGTCGCATTTTGATTCATGCTTAGATTCCGGAGAAAAATTAGGAATTATTTCCCCAGAACAAGCAAATCAGGCACGGAAAACCGGTCCCGGCGGCTGTAAAACCTCCCAAGAGTGTAATACTTTTTGCGAAAACCCGCAAAATCAAGATGTTTGTATAGATAGCGCTGTAGAGGAAGGTTTTATGACCGCGGAAGAAGCGCAGAAAGTGAGGGAATTTAAGAGCAGGGCTCAAGAATTTCAAAATAAAGTTGAAGGTTTCAAGAAAAGAGCGGAAGAATATAAAGGACCGGAAATTAAAATTGATCCCGGGTTTGACGAAGAAAAAGCAAAAGAACTTATAAAAACTCAAGGCGGACCCGGCGGCTGTAAAACATTTGAGGAATGCCAAACATTTTGTGATAACTCAAGCAATCAGGAGGCATGTTTTGCTTTTGCTGAAAAACATGATCTTTTTAAAAATAAAGATCAGGCGGAAAAAATAAAGAAAATATCTAAAGAAGGCGGTCCGGGAGGCTGTAAAGGAGAAAAAGAGTGTAAACAATTTTGTGAAAACGAAGCTAATTTTGAAACCTGCATCGGTTTTGCGGAAAAAGAGGGTTTTCTAGCTCCTGAAGAAGTTGAGAAAGCTAAAAAAGGAATTCAGGCCTTGAAAGAAGGTGGGCCTCTCGGCTGTAAAACTAAAGAAACGTGCGAAACGGTTTGCCAAGACCAGGCAAATCAGGATGCGTGTTTTGATTGGGGCAGAAAAAACGGATTAATTTCCGAAGAAGATGCAAAATTTATGGAAGAAGCTAAAAAATTTAGAGAAGAACTTGAAAAAAAGAGGTTCGAATTTGAAGGCAAGGGTCTTCCCGGCGGATCTGGAGGACCAGGATTTCAGGGCCAGCAAGGGCAATTTCAGGGCCAGCCGGGAAATAGGCAGGGAGAATTTCCGGGTCCGTCTCAATTTCCCGGTCGCCAAGGAGAATTCCCCGGCAAGCCGCCTTCCGGCGAATTCCCGCCCGGCCAGATGCCTCCCGGTTTTGAAGGAGGTGGGCCATCTCAAGGATTTCATCCACCAGAAGGTTTTAGACCGCCCGAGGGATTTAATCCACAACAAACGCCAGTGGGTCAGTTTCCTCAAGGTTTTCAGCCACCTGCAGGATTACAGCAGCCGCCGTCAGGAACATTTATTCCGCCGCCTGGCGAATTAATACCACCACCCACTAGTCCAACACCACCTCCACCCCCACCTCCAACTCCGCCATCATCTCTTCTGCAATATTCTCCCTTCGGCGCGATTTTCAATTTCTTTTTTGGACGTTAATAACTAATTATGAACCAAAAAGGATTTTCTCAAATTATTTTGATAGTGGTTATTGTCGGGGCGCTCGCCGCAATAGGAGGCGGGGCTTGGTATTATCGCCAGTCAGTTAAGCAAGAAGTGACGGTATCGCCTACGGAGAGCGCCGCTCTACAACCTAAACCACAGGTCAAAGAACAAAAACAATCGCAAACAACAGAAACGCCAAAACCAGCAGAAAAACCTGCTGTACAAAAAGAAACTCCAAAAATTGCTATCCCCGCGCCCAGTACTTGTGATCTAACTCCCCGCCCAAGACGATTTAACAAGACTCCTTATTATACCGGCCCGCTTTTTGATGCTCATTTCCATCTACCGGGTCTTTCCGAAGTCAGCGTAAACAATCTTTTATGCACATCTGATAAAGAAAAGGTGAGAGGAACAATTGGTTTTTATTTTAACCCGCAGCTGTCATTAGAAAAAAGATTAGCCGAGGCAGAATCAATAAAGAATGCTTCTTTGGGAAAAATTCGCCTATTCTTAGCGCCTATTCCATACAGCCTAAAAACATTGGAAGATATCGAAGCTACCCACAATGGACTGTTCACCGGCTACGGTGAAATGGCGTTTTATAATCGCGGCATCCCCGGCCAGAGTTATTACCCCAAAAGCCCCGACGAGCAACAGTTTCTTGATATATATGCCTTAGCCGAAAAAAATAATTTTGTTGTTATGATTCATCCCGACAAGGGTCAGGAACAAGCTATTGAAAACATTCTGCAAAAAAATCCCAATGTAAAATTTTATCTGCATGGCGACGAGATAGAGGGCGCTATTATTGGCCTGATGGATAAATACCCAAATGTCTATTACTCAATAGATGCGATTCTTTCCCGCCTTCCTTTTCCTCCGGCGGATGCGCTTCATCTATCAAGTTCTGAAAATGATTACGTATCAAAAATAACGCAAAACTTTTCTGCCATACTAGATGGAGCTGTAAATGACTGGAAAGCAAAAATTGAAAAGCACCCAGATAGGTTCACGTGGGGAACAGATAGGGGAGGGTTCACGTGGCATTACGGTGAAGAGGTAAGCCGTTTATTTGAAGAATTATCCAGGGTCTTCATTGGCCGACTTGATCCTGCAGTTCAAGAAAAATATGCATACAAAAATGCCGAGAGTCTGCTTCAGAAAAAATAACTTTGTATTTTTAGTCGTTATGTGATAAAATGTAACGACTATATGTTAGAAAATCTGCAAGAAAAAATTCAAGAATTACTCACTAAAATCCGCCTCACGGCGGACCGTCTTTGACGTTCCTTCAAAAAAAAATCGAATTGAAGAATTAAAAGCGGAAACCGAAAATCCGGATTTTTGGAAAGATCAGGATAAAGCCAAAGCGATTCAAAAGGAAATCTCGGAACTTGAAAAAGAAATTCACGCTTGGAGCGATTTTGAAACCGAAGCCTTAGAACTGCGAGAGTTTGTCTCTGCGGAAAAATTCAACGCGCTTGAAGCTAAATTTAACAAAGCGGAATTGCTGGTTTTTCTTTCAGGGAAATACGATAAAAATAACGCTATTTTGACAATTTCGGCGGGAGTCGGCGGTCGCGATGCCCAAGATTGGGCATCCATGCTTTTAAGAATGTATAGCCGGTTTGTTGAGTCGCGTGGATGGGGCGTAAGTGTTTTACACGAATCTTTGGGCGAAGAAGGCGGAATAAAAAGCGCCACTTTTGAAGTTAAAGGTTCTTATGCCTATGGCTATTTAAAAAACGAAGCTGGGGTTCACAGGCTTGTCAGAATATCGCCATTTTCACCTACAAAATTGCGCCACACCTCTTTTGCCGCTTTGGAAGTAGTACCTGAAATTGAGCCTAAGGATATTGATATAAAAACAGAGGATTTAAGAGTTGATACCTTCAGGTCTTCTGGAGCCGGTGGCCAAAATGTAAATAAACGTGAAACAGCGATACGTATTACACATATCCCAACAGGAATTGCGGTAGCGGTCCAGACTGAGCGTTCCCAGTCGCAAAATCGCGACAAGGCGATGCAAATTTTGGCATCAAAGCTTCACGCGCTTCAAATAAAGAAAGAGGAAACAGAGCTTTCAAAAGTGAAAAAGATTAAAAAATCAGCCGATTGGGGCGCGCAAATTCGTTCTTACGTCATTCATCCTTACCAAATGGTCAAAGATCACCGCACTGGTCATGAAACTTCCCAAATTGAAAAAGTTTTAGATGGTGACCTGGATGAATTTATAGAGTCAGAGTTAAAAAGTTAAGATAAATAAAATGAATTGGATTAAAAATAATCGTATAGTTAAAAATCCGGTACTTTCAATCGGAATATTTTTAGCTTTTATTTTTCCAGGGATAGTAATACCTCTGGGATTAGGAAAAATATTTATACCAGGTAACGGGTTGATATTTTTTGCAATTTTTTCCTTTATTTTAGGAATTATACTTATTAATAACTCTAACCAAAATGGTTAATATTTTTAATGTGCTAATGAAATTTATCTTAAAAATATTAAAAATTTTCATGACTCCTAATAAAATTGAGCAAGATGAAATTAAGAAAGAATTTCAAATAATAAATAACTCAGTAAAAGGAATAACTGTTTCTTATTATATTTTTAAAACTCTTTTTTCAAAAAGAAACAGCCTGGAGATGCGTAAAAATCAAGCGGAATCGAATTTAGAAACAATGAAGTATTATGGAAGTTTTTTTGCGGAAACTGAATTAAGTCACGTTATTAATTTTGTCATGAGAATAACCAATTGTTTTGACACCTTATTTTACAAGGGTAAGGAGTCCCTTAATATTAAAGGATTGATTAATAAAATGAGTTATAATATAGGGGATTTTTATCATTTAATAAAAAAACACAAAAGTACACTCCTAGATTTACGGAAAATACGTAATAAGAACTTTGCGCATTTAGACCCCGACCTTATTAATAGATCATTTGTGATTTTGGGTGTCGAGGAATTAATACATGCAACACAAGAATTATTAAATAATATTGGTAATCATATCTATGGGAGTTATTTTCTCGATTGGGATATAACAAAAAACAGTACGATTAGAGATGTAGAATATTTGCTTTCCAATTTATCCAAGTATCACATAAATTTGATATGTGAAGGAATAAAAAATTTGGGTAAAGATATTACTTAAATAGAAAATTAGATTAATCTAAAAACCATCTTGCGAGGCGGTTGGGTTTTTGATAGGGTTATTTTATAAAGTAGTTCTTTTGGCGGATTCGGCGAGACAAGGGAGGAAGAAATGGACTACGAGGATCTGGAAGAATATGAAGGCGATAAAACTGCTTGCGATAATTGCGACAGGGAATTTACAGATGGCGAAGTAATTACCGTTGATAGCAAAGGGCATACATTTTGTTATAGTGATGACCATGGCGGTTGTCTTATTGCTTTTGTGTTTTCATTCGGTGAAACTGTTTTTGACGGCGATCCGGTGAGATTTAAAGGAAGTAAATGGCATGAGCCCGATAATCCGATGCCCAATTATCCTAATACGCCTGTTAATAAAAAGAAAGCAGAAGAAAATCATTGGTTACGGAAGGTTCTTGGTAGTTTAAATACTTAGTATCAACCGCCTTGCGAGGCGGTTGTTTTTTTGGTAAAGTTTATTTATTATGCAACGGATTTTTATAAATGAGACAATTTCAAAAATAGGGGAGAAAGTAAAAGTATCTGGCTGGGTTAATGTGCGTCGAGATCACGGCAAGCTTATTTTTATAGATTTAAGAGACCGTTCCGGTTTACTTCAAGCAGTTTTTTCTAATGCAAATAAAAATTTATGGGCAGTAGCGGACACACTGCGACCAGAATGGGTGGTAAGTATTGAAGGTCTTATTAAAGAGCGCCCGGAAAAATTAAGAAATCCTAAAATTGAAACCGGAAGTATTGAACTTGAAGCACAGGAACTCGAAATTTTAAACGAAGCCAAAACTCCACCGTTTGAGATTGGCGACAAAAATAACATTGGAGAAGAACTTCGAATGGAATACCGCTATCTTGATTTGCGGGATCCGAAAATGCAGAAGAATCTGATTAAGCGCTCGGAAGTTTTGCAATTTTTAAATAATTATTTAAAAGAACAAAAATTTATAGAAGTTGAAACTCCGGATTTAACAAAAGGCACGCCGGAAGGAGCGCGTGAGTTCATTGTGCCTTCAAGAAAACATCCGGGGGAATTTTTTGTTTTACCTCAATCACCCCAGCAGTTTAAACAATTATTAATGGTTGCCGGTTTGGAGCGGTATTTCCAAATTGCCCGTTGTTTTCGAGATGAAGACAGCCGTGGCGACCGTCAGCCAGAATTTACCCAGCTTGATATTGAAATGAGTTTTGTTGAGGAAGAAGATGTTTTGGATTTGATTGAAGGAATAATGGTTAAACTCGTTGAAAAAATTTTCCCAGAAAAGAAAATCTCCAAAAAACCATTTCCGAGAATGGATTATGACGAAGCAATATTAAAATATAATTCCGACAAGCCGGATTTGAGGAAAGATAAAAACGATCCCGATGAATTAGCTTTCGCATGGGTCGTGAATATGCCACTTTTTGAATACTCGGAAACTGAAAAAAAGTTGGTTTCTTCTCATCATCCTTTCACAATGCCGTCCAATATTGATTTGGAGAACCCTAAAAAATTAAAGGCAAAAGCCTACGACCTTGTCTTAAACGGCAGTGAAATCGGCGGCGGCAGTATCAGAATTCATAAAAGAGAACTGCAAAATAAAATATTTGAAATTTTGGCAGTTGAGCCGAAAGATATTGAGGCGCGTTTCGGCCACATGCTTCGTGCATTTGAATATGGCGCTCCGCCTCACGGCGGCATTGCGCTTGGACTTGATCGGCTGATGATGATTTTAATGAACGAGCAATCAATTAGAGAAGTTATCGCTTTTCCGAAAACTGGTGATGACAGGGATTTAATGATGGGCGCCCCATCACAAATTAACGAAAAACAATTGAAAGAATTGGGAATATCGACGAGAAAGAAATAATATGTACGAAGTATCGCTCTCTAAATTCACTGGTCCTCTTGACCTTCTTATTTCTTTAATAGAAGAGAAAAAGATGGCTATTGGCGAAATTTCTTTGGCGCAAGTTACGGATCAGTTTTTGGAATACTTAAAAAAAATTAAAAGCGATGTATCTAGCGAGTATCAGAGAATATTGGCCGATTTTTTGGTTGTTGCGAGCCGCTTGATTCTTATAAAATCGCGTTCGCTTTTGCCCAATCTTGTTTTAAGTGTTGAAGAAGAGGACGATATAAAAGATCTGCAAACACGGCTTAAGGCGTATCAGGAAATCAAAACAATGGCCAAGATGTTGGGAAAATGGACGAAAGACCGTAATTCTTATTTTTCAAGGGAATACTTTTTAAATCTAAACACTGCTTTTTACCCGCCTAAAAATATAACTCCGGAAAATCTTAAAAGCATTTACGAACTTTTCTTAAAAACTCTGCCGCAAATTGAAAAGTTAGAAGAAAAGGGTCTCGCGAGAATAATGAGTTTGGAAGAAAAAATTGAAGAACTTATGGGCCGGGTAAGCACGGCGGCCGAAGCATCGTTTAACGAAATTTCTGGTTCGGATTCGAAAAAAGAAAGGGTTGATATCGTTTTGGCATTTATCGCGATTTTAATGCTTTTTAGAAAAAGGGTTTTAGAAATTTCCCAAGATAAATTATTTGGAGAAATTACAGTAAAAAGAGTTAGTGATAATTTATGAACCTTACATCAATCATAGAAAGTTTGTTGTTTACTTCGGGGAATCCTATCGGTTTTAAAAAATTATCCGAAATTTTATCTCTCTACGGGAGATCTCCCGAAGGGAGAGAAATTTCCGAAAAAGAGGTTGAGCAATTGCTAAGAGATCTTGCCAGCGATTATGAAAATAACAGCCGTGGTTTTCGCTTGGTTTTTTCCGATAACAAAGTCCAACTTGTTACGGCTCCGGAATCGGAAGAGGCGGTGAAGAAACTAATTAAAAGCGATTTTGAAGAGGACCTGTCTCAAGCCGCTTTGGAAACTTTGGCAATCATTGCTTATAAGGGTCCGGTAAGTCGAGCGGTGATTGAAAATTTGCGCGGCGTCAATTGCAGCTTTATTTTACAAAACCTGGCCATTCGCGGACTTATAGAGAAAAAAAATAATCCGGAAGACGGCCGTTCTTATGTTTATAAAGTAACATTTGATTTCTTAAAGCACATCGGTTTAAGTCGGATTGAAGATTTACCGGATTTTAAAAATAGTTCGACTTCGCTCACCACAGGAGAAGACAGTAAAAGCGATAATATTTAAATGGATTCTACGGAAAATTTTTATTTTAAAATGTCTGCGGTTTTGGGTGTTGCTTTTTTGATTTGGGTTTTTGGCGCGCCGTTTAAAGACAAGCCAACAACTGCCGAAGAAGGAGCAAAATTTCAGCTTAGAGGAACGCCGTCGGCATTTACAAATTTTGTACCGACAAAATTGGTTGTTTTTGATGACTCGGAAAATGTTTTGCCAAAAAGAAATTGGTCGGTGCCGGCACTCGAAATTCAAGCGGAGGCGGCTGTTGCTATGAGGTCTGATGCCCTAAGGGTTTACTACAATAAAAACATGGAAGTTCGGCGGCCTATTGCCTCTCTTACTAAACTGATGACCGCAGTAGTCGTTTTAGAAAATTATAATTTGAGTGATGTAATAAAAATATCCAAAAATAATATAGAGCGGGAAGGATTGCAAGGAGATTTGCGTCTTAGTGAAGAAATATCGGTTAGATCGCTTTTAGCTATAATGCTTATTGATTCTTCAAACGACGCGGCTTCAGCATTAGCGGATAAAAGAATTGATTTTACCTTATTGATGAATAAAAAAGCCGAAAACCTCGGCCTTAAAAATACCCATTTTGTGAACGCCGACGGGTTAGATGAAGATCTAAATTATTCTTCTGCGCTTGATATCGCAAAAATTTTTAATTATCTTATAAACACCCATCCGGAAATATTGGATATTTTAAAAATCAAATATATGGTAGTCTATTCTAATGACGGAAAAATTGAACACCGTCTTAAAAATACTAATGAACTTTTAGGACGCATAAGCGAAGTGGTGGCCGGCAAGACCGGATATACCGATAAAGCCGGTGGCTCGCTTATTCTTTTAATTTCCGGCTTAGATTTTGGCAGTAAGGAAAACGTCATAACGGTAATCTTGGGATCTCTCGATCGTTTTGGCGAATCGGAAAAATTAATTCAGTGGATTAAATCCGCATACATTTTTTAGAAATAATCGGCATGCCAGAAATAACGCGACTTTTAATTTTGACTTCTATTTCTTTTTTGACGGCGTTTTCTTTAACGCCGCTTTTGACGTATTTTTTGTTTAAATACCGAATGGGAAAGCAAATAAGAACCGAAGGTGCTCCGGTTTTTGCAAAAATCCATTCAAGTAAAGAGGGCACCCCGACCATGGGTGGAATTTTGATTTGGGGAACAACACTGGTTTTAGCTGTCGGTTTTTGGTTGCTTTCTTTATTTTTTGACGGTGTTTTTAGCCGTTTTAATTTTTTAAGCCGTTCACAGACATTTTTGCCGCTTGGCGCTTTGGTTTTTTCGGCAATCTTAGGATTTGCCGACGACCTATTGGGAATTTTCAGAATAGGTCCGAAAGGCGGGGGATTATCAATGAAACATAAGATTCTGCTTTATACTACCGTGGCGGCTGTCGGTGCGTGGTGGTTTTATTTCAAACTGGGCCGAGATATGTTTTACATTCCGTTTTTGGGAAATTTTAACGTTGGCTTGTGGTATATTCCGATTTTTATTTTTATAATTGTCGCTACCGCTTTTTCGACCAATGAAACAGATGGCCTAGATGGTCTGGCGGGCGGTGTTCTTTTATTCGCTTTCGCTGCTTTGGGCGCCTTGGCGTTCGCTCAAGGACATTATGATTTGGCGGCGTTTACCGGCGTTATTGTGGGCGCTCTTCTGGCATTTTTGTGGTTTAACATTTATCCAGCGCGATTTTTTATGGGCGATACCGGCGCAATGTCTCTGGGTGTTACTTTAGGAATTATCGCCATGTTGACTAACGCTGCGCTTCTTTTGCCTCTTATTGCCTTTATTCTAGTTTTTGAATCAGGATCGGTAATTGTTCAAGTATTTTCAAAAAAGTTCCGCGGAAAAAAAATCTTTCTTTCAACCCCGATTCATCACCATTTTGAAGCCATCGGCTGGCCGGAAACAAAAGTAACGATGCGCTTTTGGATTATTTCCGCCGTTACCGCCACCATAGGATTAATTATCGGTCTTTTGGGGAAATAAAAACCCGGTCTTAATTATGGAAAACAAATATCTACATGAAGTAGCCATTACCGCAATCATTGTAAGAGATGGAAAATATTTAATTACCCGTCGTTCCCAAAGCAAGAAGCGTTTTCCCGGAATGTGGACTGTTCCGGGCGGTAAATTAGAAACGGATGATTATATTAATTTGCCAAAAGATACTACCGATTATTGGTATAATGTTTTGGAAAAAGTATTGAGAAGGGAGGTGATGGAGGAAGTTGGATTAGATATTACAAATATCGCGTATGTAACAAGTTTGGCTACCGTGCATGGTGATGGAAATCCATCGCTGGTGATTTCTTGTTTGGCTGATTATAAGTCCGGCGAAGTTACTCTTAAACCGGATGAAACTGACGAATTCAAGTGGGTAACTCTTGGGGAAGCAAAAAACTATAATTTAATTGACGGTATTTACGATGAATTGGTAATGGCCGAAAATCAGCGCCAAGGCCTCAAAACCGAATGGCAGAGATCTTAAAATGACGAGGCCCGCTTTCGCTTTCGCTACTTGCGGGCCTTTCATCACTACATTCTCGAGCTGACTTCACGGGATGTTCCGCTGAACTTCCCGAAGGCGAACAACCATGCAATGACACACAGAACAGGGTTCGTGTGCCAATAGTAAGTTGTCGCCAGAATGGCTACCAGGAGGGAGGGCATGAAGACCCAGCCCAGCCAGGCAAGCCACCCGAACGGCATCGCCACGGCCAACAGCATCGTCAGCCGCGGAAACAGGGTGATGAAGATAAGGAACAACCAGCCGTGCACTTGCCAGAAGTCCATCTTGACTCCTCCTGTCTTGGGCATAAGGCAATCCGAGTATGTTCTAATTGTAGCATTATTTATGATTTCTGTCAAATCGGTTGGAGCTCGACGAAATAAAAAAATCCGCTCATAATGAGCGGTTACTAAATTTTTATTGCTACTAATTTCTGACGCGGTCGGGCTCGCATTCAAGCTTTTTATCATTCCAATGGTCCATCATGTGCTCTCTGCAAACCTCGGTCAGGCCTTTGATTATGGCCTCATCGGGGTTTTTATATTTTTTTGGAGGCGGCAGACAACGCATTACATCGTGTTCGCATAAAGCTTTCGATTTCTTAATAGATAATGTCGTATCTTTTGGTTCTGCGAGTAAAATCGCAGGAGCAAAGCACATTACAACAATAATTAAAGCCAATATAAGCATTAGACGCTTCATTTTGTACCTCGCCTAGCTTGATTTTAAAAGAATTATTTGTTGTTATCTTAATAACACAAAGGGATATAATCTTCAAATTACCCTCTGGAAAAATTATATAAAAATCTATATAATCATTTCAATGATCGACAAAAAAGAATCAAACGACACAGAAGCGCCTTTTTCCGGGAAATATTGGGATAATCATGAAAAGGGGATGTATAAATGCGCCGTCTGCGGCGCGGAGCTTTTTTCATCTGATACAAAATTTGATTCCGGTACCGGTTGGCCAAGTTTTACCCAGCCGGTGAGATCTACTGCGTGTTACGTATATGTATTAAGGATGAATAATGGTCAGTTATATGTAGGTTCTACGTGTAATCTTGAGAAAAGAATCAAAGAACATAAAAATGGCAAGGTGTTTACCACAAAGAAATATATGCCGGTTTCTTTAATATATTACGAAAGTTATAATTCAGAGAAAGACGCCCGGAAAAGAGAAAAAATGTTGAAATACCATGGTAGCGCTTTTGCCAAATTAAAAACGCGTATTATTGATAACCAGGAGATCTCACCGGCTGGGTTTACAGATCCAGTAAATCTTGAGCACATTGAGTTAAAGGAAGATTTGAGCCAAGGTATGCGCCGTACAGAAGTGCTTTGTAAAAAATGCGGCGCGCATTTAGGACATGTTTTTGATGATTTGCCTGCCGGTAGACAAGGAAAAAGGTATTGCATAAACTCCGTTTGCCTTAATTTCGAAAAAGAAGAAAAATAGAATAAATATTATTTATTAGTTCCGCCAATAATATTTACATTTACTTTCTCGCTTTCCTCGTCCCGCCCAGCGAGCGGGACTCGGGGATTCGCGCTCGCTCCTCCGACGAAACGTCGGAGACCATGCCCGCTTCGCGCTCATAACCCGCTCGAAAGCAAATATAAATATCTGGCGCTACGAAAGCTTCGGAAATAACATTTGTTCTATTTTTGTTGCCGAATACTCAAAAATGTGGAAAAATGAAGGAAACTTAGAGAAATAAAATATGTCAGATGTTAAAAAAATAACCGAAAAAATTAAAAAGTTTCGTGATGAACGAGATTGGATGCAATTTCATGGCCACAAAGATATGGCGATATCTTTGTCATTGGAAGTCGCAGAAGTTCTAGAACATTTTCAATGGAAATCCAAAGAAGAAATTGAAGAATATGCGAAGAATAATAAAGATGAAATAGGTGAAGAATTAGCTGATGTTGCAATGTATCTTTTCGAATTATCAGATAATTTGGAAATTGATTTACTTAAGGCAATGAATAAAAAATTAGACAAAAACAGTAAAAAATATCCAATAGAAAAAGCAAAAGGGAAACATACTAAATATAACAAATTATAAAATGGATTTCAGGTCAGCACTCAACGCCAAAAATTTTTTTAGATTCACTGGCCCACCAGAGCACTGGTTAACCGCTTTCAAATACATGACCTGGGGGCTAGAAGCACACCTAGAGTCGCGTTGGAAAAAAATTCAAACAGGCGATATCTTTTTTATACATAGTACCGGATCTAATAATTCAGCTTTTTCAAATGCAGCTTCTGGCATTATCGGAATCGGAGTTGTAGGTTTCCACTTTTCAATAAAGAATAACAATTTATGGCATTATGAGATAAAGAATAATATAAACCGGTGGCCTCTTTTGGTGCCGTTAACAGAAGTGTATTTATTTGGTGAAGTACCAGATCCTACTACTTGGGAATCGCCAGTACCAGGTAATGACCCTAAAACTGCTCTATTGATAAATCAATTAGTAAAGAATCGCATTCCAATATCAAAGGTAAGAGGATTCCCACAGATGGGTAGTTTCTCGAGCGTATCATTTGATGTAGCAAAACAAATTTTATTTCAAAAAAGACCTTTATATTTATATTCCGGTCATTCATTGCGCGGTTCTACTATAGAAGAAAAGCCCACAGATCTATCTGAAGTACACAATGCGACAGAAACTTTGAGACACGCCGCTTCACTAAGATTTATAGATGAGATAAATAAACGCATCATTATCAAGCCTTATTCTCTAATTACTAGGGACAACGATATTTTGGCTAGAGCAGAGTCTGCTCATCACTTCATAATTCAGAATCTTATAAATATTTTCAGAAGTAAGGGTTATGCCACTCTATCTAACGAATTTGTGGACTTGTTTACTCATGATGAAAAACGCTCTTTTCTCTTTGAAGTTAAAAGTACCGAAAATAAAAATTTCAGATCACAGGCTCGCAAGGGCATAGTTCAATTATACGAATATGATTATTTTGAAATTAACAAATTCAAAAAAGAAAAGAATATTAACTTTGAAGATCAATATAAAATTTTAGTGCCATCACGCGAGCCTAAAGATAAAAAATATGTGCAGTTTATTAATTCGTTAGATCTGGGCGTTGCCACGGTTAGCGATAAAGAACTTAAACCGATTGGTGAAGATTTTGGTTTTTCTAAAATTTAAAATTTATTAAGATAAACTCTACGGTCTCACCCTGGAGGAAATTAAAATTGTTGAAAGTTTATGAAATTAAACCAAGTCGTTCTTCTCAAAGATTGGCATCAACGAAATATCGATAATGTCGGTTTTGGTACACGTGATAAAATTGTACTCAAACAAAGCAAGAAAGGGAGGGTTTATTTTCTTGCCAAGACATATGATAAAGACATTGGTGAATTAAGGTCAGAAGTTTGTGCATCAAACATTGGTAGACTTTTTGGTTTCCCGGTGCAAAAGACATGGCTTTGTAAGATTCCGCAATACAAATCTTTGAAGTTAAGACATTCAGTTGGTGTTCTTATTCAGTTAGATGTTAGAAGGCAGAAAGAGACGCGTCGTGGTCGATTTAGAGAGGATTTATTGCACGGCGCAGAAATTATATCTCTAGTTGATAAGAAATTTGCCAGTTTAAGAAATTTAAAAGAAAAAAGAAGGGTATACACTCTCAATGTGGTTGTGGATAGTATCAGAAATTATGTCAGTAGACATACTGGTTCTGATAAGCTTTGGGATCAATTCTTTGAATTATTGGTTTTTGATGCTCTAATCGGTGGTACTGACAGGCACTATTATAATTGGGGCGTACTTGCAAAAGCGGACACGGGTGAATTTATTCGCCTTGCACCCGCTTTTGACAATGGAATTAGTTTGATGTGGAAAATGGAAGAATACCGGCCACAGTTCATGAGAGATTTGATGACGAGAGATTTTCCAAGAAAAGCCGAATCAATGTTTAAAAAAATCAATGGAGGAAAATATTCATTGTTTGACGTACTAAGTGAATTATATAAAATTGGTGATTACAGGAGATCGAATGTAGTTCAAGAAATTTTGGCTCGAATCGAAAAAGTAAGAGAATCAAGAATTAAATCGGTGGTTTTAAATAATATACCAAAAAGTACTCAATTTAAGACAAATAACGATGAATTGGGTTTAATTTGTTTGTATGTTAAAATAAGACTAGTCTTGCTAAAACAAACTTTGCGTAAACTGAATAGGTACGATATATGAATACGTTACACTATAAAGTTATATATAGGAACGGAGATAAAATCCCCGTGGAAATTGCAGATTTTTATCGTAAGAGCGATGGTAGCTTTTTGTTTGAATATAGAGATCAGCCGGATTATGAATTTCCCGGATTTGATAAATCGGAAAAAAAGTATGAGAGCGATCATCTGTGGGAACAAATTTCTTTCCGGGTTCCAAATAACATAAGGAATCAGTTTCCCGGTATTCCGTCGGAAGATTTATTAAAAGAAACAGGAGGAAAGTTGGTAACTGACCACTTTGAGTTTCAGTTCGTAGAGAGTAATTAGAAAGCAACCTCTTTCGTTGAGCAATTAATTGCTGAATGGTATTCCAAATAAATTCCGCCTTACTAATTCGAGCAGGACAATTTTTTGTTTTTGACTATCCTTGTTGTATATCTTCGCTACGCTCGATATAACTGGTTCACTCGGTTGATATAAAAATAAATTTTTACATCTTCCTCGTTGCCAGTTATAATATAAGTAATGGCCTTAGATATTTTAATTAAAAACGGAATTGTAATAGATGGCGTGGGGACGCCGGCGTATCATGCTGACATTGCGGTAAAAGACGGGAAGATTGAGAAAGTAGGATTTTTGGGTGAACCGAGCGCGAAAACTACTATTGATGCCACTGGTCTTTTCGTTGCCCCCGGATTTATTGATATAAACAACGCTTCCGACAGGTATTGGACGCTTTTTAGCCATCCGAACGCGGAAAGTTTGGTGCGTCAAGGGATTACCACAATTATCGGCGGCAACTGCGGTTCTTCTTTGGCACCTCTAACCTCCGGCAATATTATTTTAAGTATTCAAAAATGGGCCGATGTTAAAAAAATTGCAGTGAATTGGCAGACGACTCGAGAATTTTTTGAAGAAGTAAAAAAAAGAAAGCTGATGCTAAATTTTGGTACTTTAGTCGGCCATTCTACTTTGCGGCGGGGGATTGTAAAAGACGAATTTCGAGATTTAAACTCAAATGAATTTTCTCAAATGAAGCATCTGCTTGTAAATGCTATTGCCGATGGAGCGCTGGGATTTTCAACCGGGCTTAACTATTCGCACGCTAAAATAGCTCTGTCTGAAGAAATAACAGGGCTGTTATCAGTTTTAGCTCCTGGAAAAATTTATGCGACGCATTTAAGAGACGAAGGTTCAAAGCTTTACGAAAGCGTTGTTGAAGCAATTGAAACAGCCAGAAAAAATAAAACCAATCTTGAAATTTCTCATTTTAAAGCTGTGGGCAAAAGCAATTGGTCACTGTTTAAAAAAAGCTTAGACGAGATCCACATGGCGGCGGAATCGGGAATGGATATTAATTTTGATGTTTATCCGTACACCTCAACCGCAACCGTTTTATATACTCTTTTACCCGATTGGATTGCCGTTGGCGGCAGGATGAAACTTGTAGAAAATTTAAAAAATTCGGGGCTTCGGGCTCGCGCAATTTCGGAAGTTAAAATCCGGGAGAGTGAATTTAAAGATATTATAATTGCGTCAGGAGAAATTGATAAAATTTATATCGGAAAAACCATTGGCAGTATAGCCCAAAATCAAGGCGTAGGCATTTCGGAAGCTATAATCAATCTCTTAACTTCCGCAGAAGGAAAACTGCTTGTTTTTTGGTCTTCTCTTAGCGAAGAAAATTTAATAGAAGCGCTCAAAAGCAATTTTTCCATTATTGTTTCTGACGGTGCCGCCGCTAATTTAGGTGATACCAAATTTGGCCAACTGTTACATCCACGCTCTTTCGGCTCTTTCACTCGTGTTCTTGGCCGCTATGTTCGTGAAAAAAACATTTTAAGCTGGGAAGAAGCGATAAAGAAGATGACAGCTTTGCCGGCGCTTAAAATGGGTCTGAAAAACTGCGGTATTATTAAAAATGGATATTTTGCCGATATTACTATTTTTAACCCGGAGACCGTAAAAGATCTCGCAACTTATGAAAACCCATTTCAGTATTCGCAAGGTATTCATTCGGTTATTATTAACGGACATGCGGCCTTTTCTGAAGGAAAAATACAAAACCAAAGCCTTGGCCGATTACTATAATGAGAATTAAAAGTGTAAAACTCAAAAGTATTGATTTAAAATTTGTTGTTATTGTCGGCATTCTTTTGGTGTTCGGGCTTTTTGTTCTTTCTTCTGCTTCATTTATTGCTGGGCAAAAAAAATTTAATGACCAGAATTATTATTTACGGGAACAGGTTTTAAAAGGAGTATTAATAGGCATTGTCGGCTTTCTTATTTTTTTAAAAGTGCCCTTAGATTTTCTTAAAAAATACAGCTTTTTTTTCTTAATTTTTTCAATAGGCATTTTAATGCTGGTTTTTATTCCGCAATTGGGACTTTCTCATGCCGGCTCAACACGTTGGCTTCAAATAGGCCCTATTAATTTTCAGCCAAGTGAAATATTAAAATTATCATTTCTTATTTATTTAGCGGCCCGATTGCAATCAAGGCAAAAGGATTTAGAAAAATTTAACAACAGTCTTCTACCATTTTTAATCGTTACCGGACTTATCGGTTTACTCCTTTTAATGCAACCAAACTTTGGAACATTTGCCGTAATAGCACTTTCTGCGGCGGCAGTTTATTTTGTGGCTGGCGGAAAAATGACTCATCTTACCCTAGTTGCTTTTATAGGAATAGCAACATTTTTTGTCTTTATATTTTTAAAGCCCTACGGAGCAGAAAGATTGAAAGTATTTTTGGATAGGGGAACAGATACTGCAGGCTCGGGTTATCAGATAAATCAGGCGGTATCTTCGATCGGTGTAGGCGGACTTGCGGGCATTGGATTAAATCAAAACTTGCATTCAGCTTATTTACCGGAGCCAATAGGGGATTCAATTTTTGCTGTTTTAGGAGAAAAACTGGGGCTTTTTGGCGTTAGTTTTGTATTGGGGCTTTATATTTTATTTGCGATTTTCGGTTACCGGATAGCTATTAAAAGTCATGATTCTTTTAGCAAGCTTCTTGCGGTCGGCATAACTTCCTGGATTTTGATTCAAAGCTTTCTTAATATTGCGGCAATTTCCGGTTTAGTGCCGCTTACCGGCGTGCCTTTGCCTTTTATGAGTTACGGCAGTTCCGGCCTTGTTATTAATATTATCGGAGCGGGAATTATAGCTAATATTTCAAGATATACAACATGATACGAATCGTATTAACAGGAGGCGGAACGGGAGGGCACTTATTTCCTCTCGTTGCCGTTTCAAGAAAACTTAACGAGTTGGCGATCTCTACAGATCTTGGAGAACCGGAAATTTATTATTTAGGTCCCGGTCTTTTTCTGGAATCAAGTTTAGCGCGAGAAGAAATGAATTTTCATTATAAGGTTATTATGACCGGCAAATGGCGCCGTTATTTTTCTTTTAAAAACTTTTCCGATCTTTTTAAAATTGGAGTTGGTTTGCTTCAATCGCTTTACGAGGTTTGGCGAATTATGCCCGATGTCATTTTCTCTAAAGGCGGTTACGGTAGTTTCGGAGTGGTTATATCTGGTTGGGTTTATAGAATTCCGATTATCCTTCACGAGTCCGATTCAGTTCCGGGCCTAACTAATCAGATTCTAGCGCGTTTCGCTACCTTAATTGCCGTATCTTTTAATGAAGCGGCTGCAGTCTTACCGAAAAATAAAACCTATTTTACCGGCGAAGCGATACGCGATGCGTTTTTTGAACCATCCAAGCCGGAAACGGAACGACCCTTGCTTCACTTAACATCTCAAAAACCGACAGTGCTGGTACTTGGTGGTTCACAGGGCGCTCAAAAGATAAATGATGTGGTTCTTGATATCTTAGCCGAGTTATTAAATATGGCCGAAGTTATTCACCAAACGGGAGACGAAAATTACTTAAGTGTTCTCAGTGAGTCAAAGGTAGCACTTCAGGGGATTTCGGGGGAACTTATTGCTTCTTATCATCCGGTTAATTTTCTGGTTGAACCAGAATATATAGCGGCCTGTCACAGCGCTGATTTAATAATTTCAAGAGCTGGCGCAGGCAGTATTTTTGAATTAGCGGCGTCAGGAAAGGCGAGTATTTTAATTCCTATAACCGATTCGGCAAACAACCATCAGCGCAAGAATGCCTATATTTTTGCCGGTGACGGCAGAGCGGAAGTTGTTGAAGAATCTAATCTGACCCCGCGCTTAATAATGTCGGTAATCGGTTCCATATTGAATAATCCGGAAAAAAAGAAGACTATGGAAGAAAAAGCCAAAAAATTCGCTACGCCCGACGCGGCCAAGTTGATCGCACAAGCGCTTCTTAATTTAATTGCCCGCTAAAATGTTTTTTAAATTCTTATTTAAAAGGGAACATATAAGGGCGCGGTTCGCGCCAAGTCCAACAGGGCCTTTTCATATAGGTTCGGCAAGAACTACGCTGTTCAATTTTTTATTTGCCAAACAACATGGCGGAAAATTTATTTTGCGTATAGAAGACACTGATTTGGAACGTTCAAGTCCTGAATATGAAAAAGATATTTTAGAGGGTCTTAAGTGGCTAGGAATTTACTGGGACGAGGGAATTGAACTCGGTGGTCCATTCGCGCCGTATCGCCAAAGCGAACGTTTGGAATTATATGCCGATTATATTAAAAAACTTTTATCAAACGGCGACGCTTTCTATTGTTTTCATAGTAAAGAGTTTTTAGACAGAGAATATGAAGAGCAAAATCAAGATAGAAAAAATCCGGCTCATTTTTGCGAATTCAGGAAATTGCCGTCAGTTGATGCAGAAAAACGGCTTTTAAAAGAAAACGCGATTGTCAGATTCAAAACGCCGGTAGATATTGAAATTGCTTTTGACGATCTTATTCGCGGTGAAATTCGTTTTAACACCAATACCTTGGGCGGCGACTTTTCTCTTGCCAAAGCATTAAGTCCCGGTGAATTTTTGCCGCTTTATAATTTTGCGGTAGTAATTGATGATTATTTGATGAATATAAATCATGTTATCAGGGGAGAGGATCACATTTCCAATACGCCAAAGCAAATTTTAATTCAACAGGCGCTTGCGATTCCCCGACCAAAATATGCTCATTTGCCGCTGATTTTGGGATCTGACAAATCAAAACTTTCAAAGCGCCATGGAGCGGTATCAGTCAATGATTATCGCGAAATGGGTTATTTGCCGCAAGCGCTGGTTAATTTTATAGCTCTTCTGGGCTGGAATCCTGGGACTAACCAAGAAGTTTTCAATCTAGAAGAACTTGTTGAAACATTTAATTTGAACAAGGTTCAAAAAAGCGGCGCTGTTTTCAATATTGAAAAGCTGGATTGGTTAAACGGCTATTATATCAGGCAATTATCGCTTGACGAACTAACAAAATATATTGTTCCGTTTTTAATAAAATATAAGCTGATAGAAAAAGATAATTATGATCCGGAATATATTAAAAAAATATTGGCGCTGGAACAGCCGCGGCTTAAAAAACTGGATGAAATAGGGGATATGGTATCTTATTTTTTCCAGATTCCAAAATATGACATCAATCTTTTAATTTGGCGCGATATGATGTTTAAAGATGTGATTGTTTCTTTAAAAATTTCCCGAGATGCCTTAATGGAAGTTGATGAAAATGATTTCATCCTGAAAAACTTGGAGAATATTTTACTTAAAGAAGCCGCAAGAGCAAAAAACAAAGATAGAGGACGTTTACTATGGCCGCTTCGGGCCGCTTTAAGCGGTCTTGAAACATCGCCGAGTCCATTTGAGATTCTTGAGATTTTAGGCAAAAAAGAAAGCCTAAAACGTATTGACGCCGCGCTCGAGAATCTGGCATAAGAACTTGCATTTAATAAAGTATGAAATTTTGCCTTCGCATAATTTTAGGGCTCATTCTTTTGCTTAGTTCGCAACAAGTTGTTTTGGCGCAGTCAGAAAATGATGTTCTGTTTTTGCAAATAAAAACAAAGGAAGAAGAAATAAAAAAATTAGAAACGGAGTTAAATAAACATAAATCGGCACTGCAAACTACGCAGTTTGAGTCCAAAACTCTCAAGAGTCAAATTCTAAGAATAGAAGCTCGGCTCAAACGGCTAAATGTTGATTTAAAAATTACTCAAGCAAAAATTTCAAAAACGGAATTCAACATAAAACTGACATCAAAACAGATAAGCGAAAAAGATAAAAAAATTACCGAACGGAAAACGGCAATGGCCAAGTCTTTGAGGTTTCTGGCTTATTCAGATGATAGGGGTTTTATAGCCGCGATTTTAAAAAGCAAAAAACTTTCCGAATTTTTCAATCAAAACGAGTATCTCATCAACGCCGAAAACGGCCTTTATAAAGATTTTAAAATTTTAGCTCAGGAAAAAATGGAACTCAAAGATCTTCTTGAGGCTCAACAAGCGTTAAAAAGCAACTTGAATGGTCTTAAAAAAGAACTCTTAGTAAAAAACCAGCTGGTTCAAAATCAGGATAAGGAGAAAAAAGAATTATTAAGCCAAACTAATAATCAAGAAAAAGAATATCAAAAACTAATATCAAGAATTCAAATACGCCAGGCGGAAATTCAAAAGGAAATTTTTGATACGGAAGCAAGATTAAGGGGGGAGTTAGGTGGGATACCAAAGCCCAGACTCGGTGCTTTAGCGTGGCCCCTGCTTGGCCGGATAACCCAAGGTTATGGTCCGACATCTGTAACCGGTTTCTACAATGATTCTTACAAATTTCATAACGGGATTGATATTGCGGCTTATTATGGAACGCCTGTTCGTGCGGCTTTGGGCGGTATTGTGTCGGCTTCGGCTGATGATGGCCGTTATGCCTATGGTTCCTGGTTATCTATTCGTCACGAAGGTGGTTTAACCACGCTTTATACTCATTTGTCGGCAAAAGCGGTTTATAGAGGAGAGACGGTCCTTCAGGGACAAATTATCGGTTATGTTGGCTCAAGCGGTTTTACTACCGGCCCGCACCTGCATTTTACGGTCTATTCAACAAACACTTTTCGAGCTGAAAATCACTGGTACGGACTTTTGCCACTAGGAGGTTCGGTTAATCCTTTGGATTATATGCTATCATTAAATTAATGAAAACTTTCATTATAATCGGTATCATTTTGACGGTTTTATCTCTTTATTTTGTTGTAAATGCCGATAAATCTATTCTTGTAAAAGGAGGTGAAGTTTGGCCCACTGGAACCAATATCGTAAAGTTTATTTTAAATAAAGCCAAAGATTTCAAAACTGGCATAGGGGATGCACCTTATTCGGAAATAACAGATAAAATAAAAACTGGAATTGAAACAGTCAAATCCGAAGCTGGTAGTTTAATTCCGAATGTTATTGATAAGGCCAAGGAGTTAGTCAAGGGATCTATAGAAAATAAACTTGTTGAAACTTTTTGTCCCGCTAAGTGAAATATGAACTACGTCGCAAAAGGTATCTTCTGCGACGTTATGTTACTCTAATCCCCTACCCACGTTTCTATTTTGCCATGTTTGGCGAAACTAAGAAGTTAATTTCATATGAGCCGTTTGTTTTAGCAAATGCCTTAAAGGTATATTTGCCGGGTTTTTTAAAAATCTGTGATTTGTGAACGTTCTCTTCACTTCCGGAAGTCATCGTGTAAATTACTTTTTTAGTTCCTTCGTCATAAATTTCTAATTTAAAATAATCTTTTTCTAGTGGCGGCCGCGGTGGCAGAATACCCGGCGCCCAATAAGTAAAAACATCTACCTTCCAGTATTCCCTATCCATAGTGATATTAGATAGAGAATGTTCAGCATTATCATAAATATTGCCGTTTAAAGAAAAATCCATTTTAAGCCACTGCGTAGACTGGTCCACGAATGGAATATTTTGTGGTACATAGGGATCTCCCGTGTCTACCACTATTGGTGCCGGTGGCGGAGGTGGCGGTGGAAGCGTTGTTGGTGGTGGTGGGACGACTGGTTGTGGGGGGACAATAACCGGCGCTTGAGTTGCTAATAGAACCGACTTTACTTTCGGAAAGTTGTCCGGATCGGCTACAGCAGGCGTATAATAAGTATCTTGGAAAGAAATAATAGCCGTATTTAAAGGCGGAACCGTAATTTTGTCAGGCTTATTTGAATGCAAAAAAAACAAACTTGAAATCGACGCAAAAAGATCAATTAGAAATTTCATAATGAAAAATTATCCTGTAATAAATCTATAATAACTTTTCTATTACAATTTTAACAGTTTATTTATTCACAGGCAATTTTGGGCTGGTTTATAACCATCGGCTTCGGCCTCTTCCCGGCTGTTGAACCAAATTCGGTTTTCTTCTTTAATGCGTTGTGCCGCTACGCAGTTTGCTGGATAATAGGCCTTTCCGTTAATTGAAGCCACGAAATTTCCAGAAATTGATGTTTTTTTATGAGCGCTTGAATTCCCATTCGTCTCGTAATTTGCTGGTGTCGATAATCCGATTTTAATATTTTTATCAATAATAATCGGTGAAACTTGATTTGATTTAAAAAGCAAACCGGTTCCCAGTCCGATTAAAAATCCCAACACTAAAACCGGGCCGATCAAAAGGTTTTTTTCATGTTCTTTCCCCCACCCTACCAAATTTCCCCATCTTGACTTTAAATTAGCAATTAATTGATTCATTTGTGTTAAATCCCAGGTTAATAATGCCTTTAATAAGCTATTTTATGGTAAATGCCTTGAGAAATTAATTGACAAGTAATTAGTGAGACGCTATAATGTAATTAGTATTTAAAATGGATTGCTAAGCTCGGGCCTTGCCGGGGCCTCCCACAGGGGTTAAGGTTGGCTAAGCCACGGCACACAGCCCCACATATATTGTGGGGCTTTTTTTATAACACTATTTAAACTTGTGAGTCCAATTGGCTTCCGATATCCCAATTATATCTAATTGGTCTTTAACCTTTTTAAGATCGTCTGGGTTAGAGATTTTATCTAAATAGTAATACTGTATAGCTCTAGTTACAATTTCTTTGGGAGCTTCGTTTACAGATACATGCTTTTTAGTCTTTCTGTCTACGATCGTTTTTCTTTCAAGATAGGTTAAAAATTCAATTAGCCCCCGGCGAGTAAAAATATAGGGCTCTTTTTTGTTTTTTCCTATTTCTCTATGTTTAGCAAGTTCTTCTATTTTTTCTTGGAATTTTGATATCTTCGCTATAAAACTACGAAAGTTTGGTATTTTCTCTAAAAGAGGGAGCCCGCTTTCAATTCTGGGAGAAGCATACTTTTGCCCTCTAATTACGACTTCCGGTTGCTCTCCATAAACCATAAGCTCCATCATGGCCGCATAATCTTTAGCAGTCGGAGGATTCACAAACTTATAGCTTGTCCACCTATCTTTATATGCCGGAGACATTGGTTGCCGCCCGGCGTATTCCGCAGGATTCATGGTCGCAAAAATACGAAAATTTGGACTAAGCGGTTCAACGCCAGGCAATTTTCCTTCACGATACAACTCCATTTCGTGTTCGTTGAGATCCTTAATTACAATTCCGCCATTTTCGGTTAAAGTAATACTTGGATTTTTTTCAAGTTGAGAGTTTATTCTTTCTAAAATTTGAGCTTCGGCCAGATTAATTTCATCGAGAATTAGCCATTGTCCTTTCTTTTTTGCCTGAACATCTATTCCGTCTTGCCATCGCCAATCCGGAACCTTTAAGTTTTCTGCTTGAGCAATTTGCTGAGATTCAATTAAAGTTAGACCCCGACTTTCGTTTTTCGCTTCTTTAATAATAGCTTGCGACTTTTGACTTAAGTTATCAGAACTACGCAAAAGTTCTTCAAATGCAATTTGTAGTTGCCCGTCGTTGGGAATAAATTTTCCAATTAATTCAGACGTATCCGTTTGCCCGTTGAGATTAAAACGCGCTACTTCGTTATTGGTCATCATGGCTAGATATTCAATGGAGCTTGTTTTAGAAGTAGAAGTTTCACCTTCAAGCAAAACCGGTTCTCTAAGCTCTACCCCTGTTGCAATTTTTTCTAATGTTTCAAGAGTTCTTTGATCCAGAGTAAAGTGCTTAAAATGTTCGGCCTTAGGAACCATTTCGCCTCCTTCAGAATTCAATGGTATCTCCGTTTCTAAAACATAAACCCTGCCCGCTATCTCATCTCTTTCTACTGGTAATGGAATATAAGGAGCTTCTTTTTTCTCTTTTATTGGAACGGCTAGATCTTCTTTAATTTCTTCAACGTCTTCTTCTTCTTTGACTGAAACCGGTGATTCTTTCCAATTAATAATTCTAACAATTAAGGCACCCCTAAGAGGATCAAGAGGTTTTGTGTCTCTTACTACTTCTACGTCGTAAAGTTTAGTAGGATCAGGCTCGGCTTGCCCAAAATCAAGAATGGCTATTTTACGACCAGCCTCGCTGTTTGTAAATTTCTTAGGACCTATAGAGCCAAATTCTTTCTGAAATCTAAGACTCGTGATAATTTTTTTCCTTGATTCAGCTTCTATTGGGGGAGTGGCTTCTGGACCCCTAGGAATAATCATAATTTAAAAATTAATAGTTTATTAATGGCTATTTAAAGCCATTTTCTAATAAATAGCCTATAAAATACTTGACAAGTAATTAACGGGGTGATATAATGTACATAATGTACATAGAGAAAGATTGCCGAGCTCGGGCCTTGCCGGGGCCTCCCACAGGGGTTAAGGTTAGCCAAACCACGGTGTATCTTATCCCCCCACCATGTTTGTGATTGGTGGGGGGATTTTTATTTTATAAACGACACACAGAACTAACAATTCTCCCAAAACGCTCACCGGTATCAAATAATTCTTTATTTACAATAAATAATACCTTACTTGTTTTGGGAACAGGATTTATCGTTTTAAATCCTTCTCCTGGAACCTCCATACTTAAATTTCCGTGAATAAAATTCAAAAATAAATTGTAAGGCTTCGGAGATAACACTATATTAGAATTTATAACTATTGTTTTTCCGTCCTTTATTAATTCCGATATTTCTTTAAAATTATCCTGAAGCGGATTTTTAGAACTATCATCCAAAATAGATTCCCCTCTCTTATTAAGAGCTTCTATAACTTCTGTGCGATTTTCCTCTTCAATAAGAAGAGCGCCGACAGGAAAACTTCCGGCATCATCTAGACTAAAAAATCCTAATAAGTAATCAGTTAATTTTTCAACCTTATCTTGATTCATTTGTGGTTATTTTAATAAACAATGCAATCAAAGTCAATGCTTATAGCTAGGAGGTTTTTCATAAGAATACTTTTGGGGATTTAAAATCATATCTTTTAGTAGATTAGATAATAACCCGCTTAACTGCTCAACGGAAATGTTAGGAAAAGATGTCGGATAAAAATCCTTAACATGCTCTGTTTCAGAACCTAGGCCTAGACCAATAAGTTTTTGATTTGTGTTTTTAACAATATGTTCTACTGCTTCTGTAAGATGTTTTTGTGCACCCTCACGACCACCAGGACCTGTAGGAATTCCATCGGAAATCACGATTAAAAACTTTTCTTTCCCCGGCTGGGCTTCTAATCCTTTAGACGCTTCTAGTAAACAGGGTCCGTCAAAATTGTCTTCAGCTTCATTGTGACCATTTGGATTTTCATTAGAAACCTCTAAAAGCATGCCGCTCATTTTCTTTCTAATATCGTCGTTTAACTCTTCGTCAAATTTTTTAAAGTTAATAACTTGATCTTGAAATCCCAATATTTCATTTTTAACACCCAACCTATTTAGTACCTCGGCAAAGAGAATTTTTGCCTTAAAGTCTTCTACTGATTTTCCTCCCTGCATAGATCCTGATAGATCATTTAATAGCGTGAAAACATAGTCTTTCTTTTCGGGTAGATGTACCGATTCAAAAATTTTACTATCTATTTGTCCTGCACCTCCCTTTCTGCCCGATTCCCAACGAAACACAGCCGGAAGATTAATTTTTGATCCGCTGGATTTCAGCTTAGTATTGCGCTTTATATTAGGTGTAAATACTTCTTCAAGCTCCCTATATAACTGCTCATCTAATTCCCTAAGTTCTTGGTATGTTTTTTCATAAATTTCTTTCGAAGAAGCTAGAGCCGCTTGATGTCGTTCAATCTCTTTTATTTCTTTCTGAATCATCCGTTGAGATTTAACTTTTTCTTCTTTTGTTTCAGCCTCTCTCTTCTCTCCCTCTACTCTTTCTTCATATTCCTCGTGGGTTTCACCGCCTTCTGCCAATTCAGGTGATAGATCCCTAACGAACTGATCTTCAATTTCTTTTAAGACCTTTTGGGCTTGTTCTTCAAGGGCTTTTTTAAGATTTTCAGGCAGTTTTTCATAAGCCTTTTGCAGGGCTTCTATAAGCTTCTCACTAAATTTATCCATTGGGATAGGAGCACCGACTGAACCCCTATCTCCCGGTTCTTGCATAGGAACTTCTTCCTCGGTTTCTTTTCCTTCTGTTTCAGGTCCCGCTTCTTTAGGCCCTACTGCTGAAAACTCTTCTAGAGCTTTTTCTAATTCTTTCTGAAATTCTTCCCCAAGCGACTTTAAAGCTTCTTTTACTTGATCTCCCTCTTGTCCCTCTCCTTTTTGATCTTGTTCTTGTGGTTTTTCTTGTTCTTGTGTTGCCTGTTGAAGCATCTGTCTTATTTTTTCTTTTTCAATATCTTCTTCTACTAATTTTTTTACCTCGGGCCAAAGTTTTTTATAGGTTATTCTATATCTTTCCTTCGCTTGTTCTATAATATCTTTTTCAGAAGCGCCTTCAGGCGGAAGCGTATTTTCAATTACATCAACATGAGTTTTTAACTTTTTATATAAATCTACTATATCTTGATCGTAACGATCGGGAGTTTCTTCATAATGCCTGCCGTAAACAAACAGGTTGTTTAACTGGGAAGATTTGGGAACGTATCCTAATTTATTTTTAGTTTTATACAATATCTCGCCCTCAACTGCAGCATCTCTCCTGCTTTGGTCAATCCATCTTCCTGCTCCAGCATATCTATCTCTAACAACCTGGTCTGTTGGAACTTCTTCAGCTGCTAATAGTAGATGATGAAATCCTAATTCTTGAAGTACCTTATCTGGAACAAATCTATCGAATCTAGTAATTGCCACGTGTCCAGCCTCATGAGCCGCTTTTCCCTTTGCAACTTCTTCACTGGACTCAAATATTTTATCAGGTATGCGAACTAAAGAACCTATAACCTCTCCGGTTTTGGGATCTTTAATATCTCTTTGAAACCAAGCTTTTTGAGGATCTTGACCTATTCTTTTAAGCTCTAAAATCTCTCCTCTAGATAATTCTGTCTTAACAACAACATCTCGTTTACCGCTTACCTGTTTAATAATAAACGCTAAACGACCTTTCATTTCAGAAAGGTCTTTTTTTTCTATTTTATCTGTATTTTTTGGCGATTCTAGGTTCTCTATAGGGTTTCTCATGGTTTTATCTTCTAAACTATTGCCTGGTGCAATCTTGATTTATAATCCATAATTTGTTATTCTATTAGAAATCTATGGCGACTACTAAATCGGCCGGTTCAACAAGATTAGGCCGCGAATCAGCATCAAAACGATTAGGTATAAAACTTTTTGACGGCGAAACAGTAAAAGCTGGTAATGTTTTAGTGCGCCAAAGGGGCACTAAATGGGTTCCCGGAAAAAATGTTAAAAAGGGCAGCGATGACACGCTTTACGCTCTACGCCCCGGTGTTATAAAATTTACTGATAAGAAAGCCAAGCGGTATGACGGTTCCAGAAGAATTTTCAAAGTAATAAACGTTATTTAGAAAGATTTTCAGATTTAATAATAATTGTCAATTCCGCTCCAATTCCTTGGGGCAATTTTATTTTTATTTTATGTTCACCCAATGTTTTTATCGGCGAAGACAATATTTGTTCTTTTTGAAGATCTATTCCCTGTCTTTCAAGTTCGTTTGCTATTTTTAGTGCTGTTATTGAACCAAAAACCTGTCCCGCCTTCCCTATTTTGGTTTTAATTACCAATTTTAATTTTTCAATATTTTCTTTTAATGTTGCTGTTTGAGATTTTAATTTGATCGTGTCTTTTTCCCGCTTGTCTTTTCCGAGTTTTATCCGGTTTTCTATTTCCGGCGTTAAAATTTCAACAAGCCTTTTTCTTATAAGAAAATTACGGCCGTAGCCATCGCTAACATCTTTAATATCGCCTTTTTTTCCTAAACCATCGATATCCTGAAGCAAAATTACGCGCATTTTATTGATTTATCATTTTTAAGAGAACTTCCACCGCCTTATCAAGCTGGGGATCTTTTTTCTGCTCAAGATCTTTTTCAGTAAAAGCAACTTTATAATCCGGCTCAAGGCCATGTTCAGAAATAGAAATTCCTTTGGGTGTGAGCCATTTGGCAACGGTAACTTTTAGCGACGATCCGTCTTTAAAATTAACAAGTTCTTGCACCGATCCTTTGCCAAAAGTTTTTTCACCCACTAGTTTGATTCCTCGATTATCTCTTAGGGCGCCGGCTAAAATTTCGGCTGCTGAAGCCGTACCCTGATTAACCAAAACAACCATCGGGTAATTTTTAAGCGCGGCTATCCCGCTGGCTCGAAATTCGGTTTTTGTACCGGATGCTCCAAAATCTTCAATCGCCACAAGATCTCCGGCGTTTAGAAACCAGCCCGCAATATCAACTGCAACTTCCAAATAACCGCCGGGATTGTTTCTCAAATCCAAAATCACTCCTTTATAGCCGGAAGTTGCGAGAATTTTTGACGCCGCTTGCTGGAATTCAAAAGGAGCGGTGGAGGTAAAGCTGTAAAATGATAAATGGGCAATCGTGTTATCTTTTAACGCCCCAAGCTTTGTTATTGGAATTTTAATTATTGCTCTTTCAATAACAATGTCTTTTGTTTTTGTGCCGTCATTTCCTCTTAGAATTGCCAGTGTTACTTTAGTACCCACTTCGCCGCGTATTTTGCTCACCGCTTCTTCAACCGTGAGATCTTCGGTTGACTCGTTATTAATTTTTAAAATCTTATCTCCCGCCAAAAGTCCCGCTTTTGGGGCTGGTGTATCTTCAAGGGGTGCTATAACAACCAAAAATCCGTTTCTTTTGCCTATTTCGGCTCCAATACCGCCGAAACTGCCGCCCACATCTTGCTTAAAGCTTTTTGATTCCACCGGAGGAAAGAAAACGGTATAAGGATCGCCAGCACCCTTAACTAATCCGGAAATAGCGCTATAAAGTAATTTATCTTCCTTTAGTTTGCTATTATCAACATATTTTTCATTAAGTTTATCAAAGGTTTCCCAAAACAAACCAAAATCAAATGCTTTCGGTTTTCCAAATTCCTTATTTACAATTCCAGCAATAGGCTGGGGTAGTTTTTCAATTGAGCCGTAAACAAAACCAAAACCAAAAGATACGATAATTAAAACTGCTACTATCGCCAGATATATATATGTTTTGTTTTTGTCAGCCATTAGTTTTTATGATATTTTAATATTATGCCTTTAACTACAAAACATCAAGTTTTAGCATGGGATTTGGTTGAGGGTCTGGGCGATCTAAAGCACAAAGGAGTTTATTTCCGTCTGGCAAAAATCTATGATGAAGCGTTTTTAAGACGGATATTGAGCTTGGTAAAAGACATTTGGCGTCAAGGAAAAATCAAAAGCGAAGACCGCGGAAAATATTTCATGGGGATTTTAAAAAAGGAAATTCAAATTTATGGCTCACGTGTTAAAAATTATCCAAGAAGGCGATCCGGTTCTAAGAAAAAAAGCAGAAACCGTAAAAGATCCAAAAAATCCAGAAATTCAGACGCTGATTAAAAATATGATCGCGACAATGAAAAGTGCCAAGGGCCTTGGTCTTGCCGCACCTCAAGTGGGCGTTTCTTGGCGTATTTTTACTGTAGACATAGAGAGTAAAATTTTTGTTTTCATCAATCCAGAGGCGAAAGACTTTTCTAAAGAATCGGGTCTCTTTGAGGAAGGTTGTCTTTCGGTTCAAAAAACTTGGGGACCAGTAATACGTCCCAAAAAATTAACCATAAAAGCGCTTGATGAAAACGGCAAACCGATAAAAATCCGCGCCAAAGGCCTTTTAGCCCGCGTTACTCAACATGAAATGGATCACTTAAACGGAGTTTTATTTATTGATAAAGCGGAAAAGATTAATAAAGTTGAAGAGAAATAATGAAATTTATATTTTTTGGGACGCCAGAATTTGCAACAATAATTTTGGAAAAATTAATAAAATCAGGGCTTGAACCGCAAGCCGCGTTTCGCAACCCCAAAGAATCAGCTTCTGTTTTAATAGAAAAACTGGAATATTTAAAGCCTGATCTGGCTATTATAGCGGCTTATGGAAAGATTTTATCAAAAGAAATTGTAGAAATCCCCCGTTATGGCTTTATTAACGTCCACCCGTCGCTACTACCAAAATATCGAGGCGCCTCCCCGATTCAATATGCGATTTTAAATGGCGATAAAGAAACGGGCGTTACTATTATGAAAGTTGATGAAGAGATGGATCATGGGCCGATATTAGCCAATAGCGAATTGCCTATAGCTGGTAGCGATACTTACGACAGTTTAAGTCAAAAATTAGCGATATTGGGAGCAGAGCTTTTAATAAAAACGATTCCTGATTATATTTCGGGAAAAATCAAACCGTTTGAACAAGACCATTCAAAATCGACTTACACGAAAATAATCAAAAAAGAAGACGGAAAAATTGATTGGTCAAAATCGGCGCAAGATTTGGAAAGAATGGTTCGCGCATATTACCCATGGCCGAGTTCTTGGACTTTATGGAACGGAAAAATTTTAAAAATAATAGAAGCGGAAGTTTTTAAAAATGACAGCAATTATAAAATCGGCGAAGTTTTTTCTGATTTAACAAGTACTTCAATACATCGCTGTATTGAAGTGAAATGTGGAGATGGTGTTTTGATAATAAAAAAACTGCAACTTGAAGGCGGAAAAGTTTTAACATCAAAAGAATTTTTAAACGGGCACAAAGATTTTATTGGAAGTGTTTTGAAATAAAAAAAGGCCTGCGTGGTGAGCACACGCAGGCGAGACCCCGACGAAGAAGTTAAAACTCGAGAGGCTCACTCTCTCGTTGCCCGTCCCGCTTTTGGCGGTAGGGCCGCTCTCCCGAACTGCCACCCCGTAAGGACCGCAGTCGGGATTAGGTGGCTGGAGTAGCTTTCAGGCTTTGGCTTTTCAGCGGTTCGCTTACTTTGCCATCCGAGATCTGCGCTGCGGTACGGTCAGGCGTGAAAATTTTTTACAAAAGCGCAAAGTCTCTTTTTCGGCTATTCCAGCCACCTTAAACACCATTATATCAAATCCACAGAATCTGTCAACCCCCCTTAAAGCAACTTCAAAACATTCCACCAATTTTCTATGTATTCGGCTCGGCGGTTTTGGTATTTTAAATAATACGCGTGTTCCCAAAGATCAAGTACTATCAGCGGCTGATGTCCTTTAAGATATGGGAATTCATGATTTGGCAGTGAGTATATTTGAAGTTTATTTTGCTCATCACGCGCAAGCCAAGCCCAGCCACTACCAAAATGGGTTGCAGCTGTGTTGCTGAATATTTTTTTAAATTCCTCTTGCGAACCGAAAGTAGATTGAATTTCTTCGGTTAGCGCCTCGTCTATTTCTTTTTTTGGTCCCATAATAGTCCAAAAAAACGAATGGTTTAAGTGTCCCCCGCCGTTGTTGTGAATCACTTTTTTGTCGGCTTCATCTATAGCGGAACTGGGCAAATCTTTTATAAGGTCTTCCAGTTTCTTATCAGCCAAATCGGGATATTTTTCTAAAGCGGCGTTAAGTTTATCAATGTAAAATTGATGATGTTTGCCATGGTGGATTTCCATGGTTTGGGTATCAATATGTGGCTCAAGAGCATCATAAGAATATTCTAGTTTTGGCAGTTCGTATTTCATGTTTGTTGTATTTTAATTTTACCTAAAATATATTGTATAGTATTTCGCCTAAAAATGACACCACTTGACTTTGTACTATTTTTATAGTATAATGCAATAAACGTGCCAAATCAGCGTTGTGCTGAATCTTGGTACGAGTTCATTCAACCTCCGATTATTTTGGAGGATAACGTGAAGAGAGTGATCGAGATCCAGGCATTTCTGCAGGACATGAGCGGCGTGACCATCAGCTACGACGGTAAAGTCGTGGCGGAGTACCTAAACACGATGGAGGCATTCATCACCCTCGCCGGTATGCTGGACGGTGGTCCTCAGAAGGTGAAGCTTACGATGCCAGAAGTGTCGGAAAGCTTCGAGCACCACTTCGATGCCGGCCGCAGGGCCGTGGCCCAGGCCGCTACTCGTCCTTCGAAGAAGAAGCTGAAACTGGCTACGGTCGAGCCGTATCAATCTTTTTTTAAGTCGGAAGCTTTCGTTCTCGACTAATCGACACAACAGTGCCCCGGCGCGCAACGCGCCGGGGCAATTCATTTTTTATTTTGACTTTAATTGCGGTAATCGCGACTTGCTTCGGTGCATGCTTTTTATATCTCTTACCACAATATTTTTTCTGGCGCGCCATTTGTCGCCAGTACGGAAAGTGACTTTTCCTTTTCCAGCGTTATTTCGCGAATAGTTTTTCATTGTCTTTATTTTATGACTAAAATATGATATTGTAAATGCGAAAAATATGTCAAACCTTGTTTTATATCGTAAATATCGGCCACAGGAATGGGATGAAGTTATTGGGCAGGAACATGTCGTAAGAACCCTGACCAATGCCTTGAAACTCAATCGAGTTGGCCACGCTTATTTATTTTCGGGGCCGCGGGGCACTGGGAAAACCACTATCGCCCGTCTATTAGCAAAATCGCTTGACTGTTCCGATCTTGATCTTATAGAAATTGATGCCGCTTCAAATCGCGGCATTGACGAAATAAGAGACCTCCGGGAAGGAGTAAAATTTGCGCCAACGAGGGGTAAATATAAGGTGTATATAATTGATGAAGCCCATCAGCTCACCAAAGAAGCGTTTAACGCACTTTTGAAAACCTTGGAAGAGCCACCGGCCCACGCCATATTCGTTTTGGCGACAACTGAAGTTCGCAAAGTGCCAGAAACTATTCTTTCCCGCGTCCAACAGTTTGCTTTTAGGCGACTGACCGTTTTGGAAATTATGAAAAAATTAAATCTGATAACGGCGGCAGAAAAAATAAAAATTGACGATGATGCTGTAAGATTAATTGCCAATTACGCCGGCGGAAGCTATCGCGATGCCGAATCAATGCTTGAGCAGTTAAGAAATTGGAGCGACAAGAGTATTACCAAAAAAGATATTGAAGAGCTTTTAGGAGCGGTTGATTTTGAAAAAGTGAAAATTATGGCCGATCACCTTTGCTCTATTAATCCCAAAGAAGCGATAGATTATATCGGAACATTGTGCGAAGGCGGAACAGATCTTCAAGAATTTACCAAATCGCTTATAAACCATTTTAGGAAAATTCTTCTCGTTAAAGTTGATTCTTCTCTTGTAGAGCTAATGGCGCAGGAACTTACTCCAGACCAAATTGAAATAGTAAAGAAACAGGCGGAAGCGTTAACACTTGATAAAACTGCGCAAGCGATTAAAATTCTTTTTGTCGCAGAGCAGGACATTAAACGCAGCCCAATCCCCTCTTTGCCGATAGAACTCGCGGCGGTGGAAATCGTAAATCAGAATTTAGAAAATAGAATTTAGAATTCGGAATTTAGAATTTTTAAAAATTTATTCGGGGATCGTCTAATGGTCGGACAGTGGCCTTTGAAGCCATTAATTGGGGTTCGATTCCCTGTCCCCGAGCTAATTTGTAAGTAGCTAAAATAATAATTAAATGCCAAACAAAGATGAAATTGATGCGGTGGCAAAAGCAGCCGCAGAAATTGTAAAAGCAACTCCTGTATATCAAGATACCGTACAGCCAGTTGCCCAAGAGGTCGGTAAAGCCTTAAAAACCTTAGGAGGTGTAATAAATGTTGCTCTCGCACCTCTTGCGGCGATGGTCTATGGATATGATGTTATCAAAGAACAACTTAAAAAGAGACTAGAAGCAAGACTGTCTAACACATTGCCAGAAAACATTGTTACTCCCAAATTACAAGTAGTTGGACCCCTTCTTGAAAAATATAAATATGTTTACGATAATGAAGAACTATCGCAGATGTTCATAAATTTATTGGCTAATGCAATGAATAAAGATCAAGTAGAAAAAGCGCATCCATCATTTGTTAATGTTATTTCCGAACTCTCCCCGGATGAAGCAAAACTTATCGGAGTTATTGCAACAGAGAATATATTGCCGAAACTTGATATTAGAATGCGATCTACTTTGCCGGAAAATAAGGATAAGGGATATATCTACACCAATGTTAACTTTACTCTTCTTGGTGAGAAAGCAGGATTGCAATATCCTAATCTCACCTCTTCTTATTTAAGCAACCTTGAAAGATTAAATATAGTTTCTTGTCCAATTGGCGATGGAGAATCTTATACTCATAAGGAATATTACAAACCGCTAGAAGAACACAGATTTATTAGTAATTTTCGCCAGGAGGCTAAGAATAACGCAGATGAGGTTGAAACAGTTCAAGGAATAATACAAGTAACGGATTTCGGAAAACTATTTATAAATGCAGTATTATCTCTCGACTGATCGAAGAACATAGTAAAAAGATTTTGATGATGGTTTGCATCCCAATGCAACCGGCCATGAAAAAATTTTTATTCAAGTGAGAAATTTTTTGATTGAAAAGTATTGGATTTAGTCCGACCGAGACGCCTCAATTTGATATAATAAAATAGGCCTGGAAAAGCCTTTAATTCTAGATGATTCTAGACCGCAGGTAACCGTAATAAAAGAAAACTAAGAACAAAACGAATCCCACTAAAGACCTAAATCCAAGCAGTATTGGCGTTATTGTGTATCCAATAAACGGCACTGAAATATTATTTAGATACAAATATAAGTTTGTTATCGATGCAACAAATGCAGCTCCAGATAAAAATTTAAATACTTCTTTCCAGTTAATTTTCATATAGGTTGATTATAACAAAATGCTCACCTCATACAATAGTGAGTAGCGAGGTAAGGTAAAATTTGATAGGATAAATTTATGGAAAAAGTATCAATTCGTGAATATACATCAGCGGACAGAGAGATAGTAGAACAATGTATTTTTGAATTACAGGAGGAAGAATCAACCCGACAGCCAGAATATTGGCAAACACCGGAAAAGGCACTTGAAGATAAATATTTGGATTATTTATTAAAATTAGTTAGCACAAGCAATGGGAAGCTATTAGTTGCCGAAATAAATAGTGTTGTTGTTGGATATGTAGCAATTGCTATTGAAGACGGTAAAGATTCCAGCCCTTGTATTAAAATGAAGCGTATGGGATATGTTCCAGATTTTGTTGTATTACGTAAATATCAAAAGCAAGGAATTGGTAAAAAGTTGCTTGATGCTGCAGAGCAATACATAAAATCCCAAAATTGTGAATATGTTTCCCTTGATGTTACAACAGGTAATCCTGCCTTTGATTTTTACAAAAAATTTGGCTATAGAGAATACAGCACTAATTTGAAGAAAAAGCTAACGAGGCAATAGATTAAAAACAATGCTTATTGATGATGTTGAAATAAAAATAAATGCCGGCCATGGAGGAAGGGGCGCTGTGGCGTTTAATAAAAATAAAATGAGCTTGGGGCCAGTTGGCGGGAGTGGCGGCAAAGGCGGTAGTATTTATTTTGAAGGCGTCTCCGACTTAAGTGCTTTGGGCCAGTTTAGATATAAAAAAGACATCAAAGCGAAAGATGGCGCGAGCGGGAGAGATCAATTCCGCGACGGATCCGATGGAGGAGATCTCATCTTAAAAGTTCCCGTTGGAACTGTAATTCATAAACAGGACCCAATTGATGCTCGTGAGGTGTTAAAAACCGGTGAAAAAATCCTAATTGCGAAAGGTGGCTTAGGTGGAAATGGAAATTTTTATTTCAGATCATCAACAAACACTTCTCCTACGCAGTTTCAAGAAGGTTTTGTCGGCGAGTGCTTTACCGTGAGGCTCGAACTAAAACTTATTGCTGACGTTGGGCTCATCGGTTTGCCGAATGCGGGAAAATCCAGCTTAATAAACGAGCTCACAAAAGCAAAAAGCAAGGTCGCGAACTACCCTTTCACTACTTTAGAGCCGAACTTGGGAACATATTACGAACTTATTCTTGCCGATATTCCCGGACTTACTTTTGGCGCGTCTTCCGGCAAAGGTTTGGGCATAAAATTTCTTCGCCATATTGAACGCACGAAAATACTCTTCCATTTAATTTCCGCGGAATCAGAAAATCCGGTAAAAGATTACCAAGTAATCAAAAAAGAACTTAAAACTTATAGTAAGGAACTTATAAAAAAATCTGAATATATATTTCTAAGCAAAAGCGATACAATGCCGGCAAAAGAAATAAAAAAGAAAATTATCGCTCTAAAAAAAATTCACAAAAACGTTTTTCCGATTTCCATTCATGACTGGGATAGTTTGGAAAAAGTGAAGCATATTTTAAATAAGATAAAATCGAAAAAATAAAAACTTTAGGATTGTTAGATTAATGAGAATGTGGTAAAATGACAGCAATATGAACAAACCCAAGTTTCAACCGGTTTCATTAAAAGAACTTAATCAAAAACTTGTTGTGGAAGCCAGGCGTCTTGTTCTGGCCAAAGAAGAAGGCATTGTTAAATTTGTCAGCAAAAAAGCTAACTTAGTGGGAAATTCCCGTTTAGTTTTTAAAAATCAAGACAGAGTGACGGTCACTCTGTTTTTTCGATTAAATAAAGATGGCAATTTAAGATTTGCCTACGAATAGCGTCTGGAAACTGGCAGTGTTGCGCGGATAAGACGTTCTATTCCTCTCACGTCGCCTTTCTGATCGGGGGTGGCGAAAGAAATGGCGTGGCCGGCACCGCCTACCCGTCCAGTTCGTCCGATGCGATGAACATAGTCTTCAGGATTTTTAGGAAGATCGTAGTTTAAAACAAGTTCAATCCCCTTCACGTCTATACCGCGAGCGGCAATGTCAGTGGCGACAAGAATCCTATATTTTCCATTTCTAAATCCGTCAAGCGCTTCTTTGCGCTGGTTTAATGATCTATTGGAATGAATTTCAGCCACTGTATATCTAAGAGCTCTGATACCTGTGGTAATTTTCCGGGCGCCGTGTTTTGTCCGTGAGAATATAAGTATGGATCCGCGATACTCACTAAGAATTTTTTGAAGAAGTCGCGGCTTATCCTGTTTTTCTAAAAAGAAAAGCTCTTGAGTGATCTTCGCGGGCGGAGTTCCTGACGGAGCCACTTCAATGCGAACGGGAAGTTTCATGTATGCTCGCGCTATGGTAAAAATATCTTGGGGCATTGTCGCCGAAAAAAGCATGGTTTGCCGATTCTGTGGCAATGTTTGGAGTATTCGTTTCAGTTGTGGCGCAAAACCCATGTCTAACATTCGGTCTGCCTCGTCTAATACCAAAACAGCGACCGATCCAAGAGATATGGTTTTTTGTTCTAAGTGATCAATGATTCTTCCCGGAGTGCCTATTACGATCTGTGGGTTTTTGCGAAGCGATTGAATTTGGCGGTTAATAGATTCACCGCCAATTAAAACTGCGGTTCGCACTCCAAGGTGTGATCCAATTTTATGGAAGACTTCGTTAACTTGTAATGCCAACTCTCGTGTTGGTAATACAACAAGTCCTTCTTTGCCGCGCAGTGCTGACTGAATCATGGGCACTCCGAAAGCCAACGTCTTACCAGTACCTGTTTGGGCGACGCCAATCATATCCTTTCCTTCTATCGCTAGAGGTATGGATTTTTCTTGAATAGGCGTGGGAACTTTGAATTTAAGCCTATTAAGCACCTCTAAAATGTTTGGCGCAATGCCGAGATTGTAAAAATCAGGTTGTGTTGACATATATTAACATATATGATACAATATATTCAGAGTAAAGTCAATAATGCAGTTAACAACTAAATAGGAAGGAACAGAGCCATGTTCCAGAAGTTCGCAGTTTTGGTCGTGGCGGCCATTGTGGCCATCATCGCCAGTGGCTGTGCAGGTCAGGGCGGAGGCCCGTTCTCGTCCCTCCACCACGGTGGAGAGGGTGTGCTCGCTGGTGCAGCCGCAGGCGGTACAACCGCCGCGGCTATCACCAATGGCAATCTACTCTGGACCTTCATCGGCGCAGGTCTCGGTGGACTCGCTGGCGGAATCGTCGGCGGTCAGTTTTCCAAGGGCCCTGGGATCGTCGAGCGGGACATGAACCTACAGGCCAAGCAGTTTGCTCTTCAGCAAGAGTGCCGAAGGGCTGAGTGGCAGCGGGTGGAACAATCCGTAAGGTATTCCCAGGCATATGGCGGGAAGGCGGCTGATTACTATCAGCCGGATTACTCGCAATGCGGGGGCTCTGTTCAGCAGGCCCAGCCGCGAAACATCAACCAGCCCGTTCAGCAGCCGACCTACATCCTCCAACCCAACATCCGAAGACAGTAGAGGAGAAGCAATGAAGATGCTCGTAGCGATCGTTGTGCTAATCTGGACAATCCTCTTCTGCGTCATCACGGCACCGGCCTTTGCGGTGAACCTTCCGATGACCAAGTTGCCGGTAACGCCGGCGACACTCGCGGAGGCGATTCGCACCAACGACCAGAAGGTCCTCAACGAGTCGTCGTTCGAGTATCTCGCCACCATGCAGCAGATGCACCCGGAGGTGGGGGCCTCGAGTGTCAGCGATCTCGTGGAGTACTTGCAGAACCTGGAACTTCGAGACTTCCCACAGGGCGTCAGGTTCGTCTTCGCCCGCGTCGAGAAGCGGCGCGGCGGGTACGAGCTTAAGACCTTCTGGCGCAGTGCGCGCCCGAAGGAGAGGGGCCTGTACGACCGAAACCTAGGAAAGTTCATTGCGAGTGCCGACTGCGGCAACGTGATGATGCTATACGAGGCGGTCTCGGAGGAGCCGGCTACGGTGGTGAAGGTCATATACCCTGCCTCGCAACCGGCGCCAGCGGCACCACCTGCGCCAGCGGTAGTCGTGGCGCAACAGCCACAGCCGCAGATGCAGCTCCAGGCGATGCCGATGTTCTCGGCGCCACCGGCTGTCAATTTTGGCCGGGCCTACGAAGGCTGTCCTTCCGGCAGTGAGTGCAATCAGACAGCATGGTTCTCCGGCAAACTGATCGATGCCTTCGGGTTCATCGGTGGCATGGCGGTCCTACGGCCGCCTGTCACAAAGTACGAGAATTCCTTCAACAGCGCTGGCGGCAACGCCAGTGCGTCAAGTTCGAGCTCTAGTTCGAGTTCGGCAACCGGAGGCCAAGGTGGTACCGGTGTCGGTGGCCAGGGCGGCATCGGTGTCGGATTCGGCGGAGACGGCGGCCAGGGTGGCACGGGTGGCCAAGGAGGCACCGGAGGTCAGGGCGGCCAAGGTGGCACCGGCGGCCAAGGTGGCACCAGCGGCGATCCGATCAACCCTAACCCTTAGTTCTTTCTTAGTCCCCCACATCCACGATGGTCACATCGCATCGGATGTGGGGGATCACTTTTGTGTCTTCTACTGTGTTAGAAGGTAGAAAAGTGAATAAATAATGAAATTCTTTTTTACGTATAAAAAAATAAAAACAATTACACGCGTAATAGGCGCCGTTTTTGTAATTTTTCTTGTCGCAAATACTTCTTACGCTTTTGCCGCAACTCTTAATAATGCTTCTAACGATTATGCTACTTTGCGTGCGATGAATTATACCGTTTACGGAGATACCAACCAGAGTTGGTCAACTTCTGCGAGTGGTAATGCGGGCGAGACAATTAGTTTTGCAGTTTATTATCATAATACTTCAAGTGAAACCGCTAATGATGTGCGCGCGCGTTTTACCCCGCAATCAACAGGAACCGGTACTAATCATCAATTCAACGGTACTGTGTGGGCTTCAAATGCGACCTCGGTTTCGGGGACATCAAATGTTTTCATATCAAGTTCACAGTCAATGAGTTATTTGCCAGGAACTGTAACCTGGCGTCCAAATCAAACTGTCAGCGGTTCGCAATCACTTCCTTACGGACAAAATGGAACTGAAATTTTTACTTCTGCGGGATTACGGATTGGCGATATTGCGCCCGGTTGGAGCACGCAAGGCTCGGTTGTTTTAAGATTTAAAATTTCAAATAATGTTCCCCCGCCTTCGGTTTCAATCACTGCAAATCCAACCGTTATTAACCAAGGCAACTCTTCTGTTCTGAATTGGACTTCAAATAATGCGATCTCATGTTTTGCATCCGGCGGTTGGTCTGGAACCAAAACACTTTCCGGAAATCAAACAGTTTCACCAAGTCAGACAACTTCTTATTCAATCACCTGCAGTAATTCTATTGGACAGCAAGCAGTAGACAGCGCGACTGTAACGGTAAATCCCATATCAAATCCTGTGCCGACCGCAGACATAAAAGCCAATAGTTCCGACGGTCCCATATTTATTTCCTATAACACTTCCGCAAATATTAATTGGACATCTTCTAATGTCACTTCCTGCACGGTTTCGCCAATCGGCTTTATCGGAACATCTGGCTCTCAATCAACCGGCAATCTTATTAGTTCACAAACCTACAACCTTAATTGCAGCGGTTCTTATGGTTCTGTATCAGATAGCGTGACAGTTAATGTCGGTCAGCAACCGCAAATTTTGCCTTCGGTTACTTTAACTGCTAATCCTGCGATTATTAATGTCGGTAACAGTTCAGTTTTAAATTGGTATTCTCAAAATGCCAATTACTGTAATGCTTCCGGCGGATGGTCTGGAACAAAATTAACTTCCGGCAGTGAAACGGTCTCGCCTTCTGTAAGTACTAACTATACTATTAACTGTTACAATAATTCTGGACAAGCTTCGTCATTCACCACTATTTATGTTAATGGTCAGCAAACATTTCCGACAGTCAACATTTCGGTAAATCCGAATTATATCCAAAATGGCCAAAGCACGCTTTTGGTCTGGAGTTCTTATAACGCGACTTCTTGTTATGCTTCTGGCGGATGGTATGGAAATAAATCTCTTTCGGGATCAGAAAATGTTTCGCCTTCATTAAATACCACGTATACTATAACCTGTAGCAATGGCACCGGATCTGTTTCTGACACCGATACAGTTACAGTTACAACTCTTATAGTTCCGCCACCGATAATTCAAACATTTAATGCGGCATGCGCAGTAAGTCCTGAAGTTGCGCGCGTGGGTCAAACCGTTGCTTTTGCCGCAGGTTATTCCGGCGGAATAGCGCCCTACACTTATAGATGGAATCAAGATATTTCGGGTACCGGTCTTACACGAGCGATAACGTTCAGAACGACTGGAATAAAGATAGCTCGAGTAATTGTTACTGATGGCACCGGCAGAACTGCTCAAGGAACTTGTTCTGTGCGGGTTAATCCCATAGTGGTCGTAGTTGCGCCGCCTGCTCCCAAGCCAAAACCACCGGTTGTTACGATTGCTAAAACTTGCACATGCGAAGCGCAACCCGTTCAGCTTATAAATGCTTCTAATGGAACTAATGGCAAAGATCGTTCGCTTGCCGCTTCATTGCTACTTAATGAAAACGGCAATCCAACTACCGGCGGACTCATCATAATCTGGTACTTCGTAATTTTGTTCACGGTTGCGGTTGGAGCATGGATATATTACTTAATCTCAAACCGAAGAGAATAAGTTTCAGCAGTATGGAAATTAGAAATATAGCAATTATTGCTCATGTTGACCATGGCAAAACCACTCTTACCGACGCCTTAATGCGCCAAACAGGTGCCATTAAAGAAGGCATATCCATGGATTCAAATGCACTCGAACTGGAGCGCGGCATTACCATATACGCCAAGAATGCCTCCGTTTTTTATAAAGACACTAAAATTAATATCGTAGATACGCCGGGGCATGCCGATTTTGGTTCGGAAGTTGAGCGGGTTTTACGATCCATTGACTGCGTGCTTTTAGTTGTTGACGCACAGGAAGGGCCTATGCCCCAAACACGTTTTGTTTTAAAAAAATCTCTTGAGCTTGGCCTTAAGCCGATAGTGGTTATAAATAAAATAGACAAGCCGGCGGCAGACCCGGCCAAGTGCGAAGAACAGGTTCTGGAACTTTTTTTTGAACTGGGAGCAAATAATGATCAGTCAAATTTTCCAATCGTATATACGATAGGCCGACTGGGAATCGCAAAAAAAAATCTCAAAGACCAATCTGATGATCTTACTCCCCTGCTTGACACTATTCTTGAACATGTTAAGCCAGCATCTTCCGATTTGTTAGATAAAAAACCGCTTAGAATGCAACCGTTTAATCTGGCCTATGATAATTTTATGGGGCGGCTCGCAGTGGTGCGCGTTCATGAAGGAATTGCCACTTTAGGAGCGAATGTTTTTATTAAAAAACCTGACGGCGAAACCCGTTCCGGCAAAATTACCAGAATTTTTACTTTCAGCGGTTTGGAAAGAATTGAAACAAAAGAAGCGCGCGCCGGAGATATCGCGCTTATCGCAGGCCTTCCCGATATTTATATTGGCGAGACGATAGCGGCGGATGTTGCGTCGCTTCCCCTGCCGGCAATTGCTATTGACGAACCGACTATAGCGCTGACTTTTCTTGTAAACAATTCGCCTTTCGCGGGACGAGAAGGAAAATTTGTAACCTCGCGCCAATTACGTGATTATCTTGAACGCGAGCTTGAAGTAAACGTGGGATTGCGCGTTGATTTTTCTTCTTTTGATAATTTTCGCGTCTTTGGGCGCGGCGAACTTCATATCGCTATTTTACTGGAAAATATGCGGCGCGCCGGCTATGAACTGCAGGTTTCCCAACCGCAAGTTATTATCCGCGAAGAAAACGGAAAAAAAGTAGAGCCCTTTGAGGAAGTAATTGTTGATACGCCAGTAGAATACCAAGGAACAATTATAGAGCGTCTTGGCAGTCGCGATTTTGTCATTAAAGAAGTTAAGAGTATGGGCGAAACATCGAGGGTTTCTTTTGAAGGACCGACGCGCGGACTTTTAGGATACAGAAGCCAATTTGTTATAGATACCAAGGGCGAGGGCATTCTTTCATCGCGCGTTATAGGATTCCGCCCGTACGCGGGAGAAATTAAAAAGCATAACGTCGGCTCGATGATTTCAATGGCGTCAGGCAAAGCGCTTGGTTATGCTCTTTGGTTTTTACAGGAACGAGGGTTAATTTACATCGGTCCCGGCACTCAAGTTTATGAAGGAATGGTTATCGGAAACACGTCCAAAGGCGAAGAGATGCCCGTTAATCCTACAAAGGGCAAACATCTTACAAATGTGCGCGCTTCCGGTTCTGATGAAGCGATAAATCTTGTTCCGCCTTTCACGCTTAGTATTGAGCGGGGTCTTGAAATAATGGCGGAAGATGAATATTTGGAAATCACGCCAAAAAGCGTCCGTCTTAGAAAACAACAACTTTACGCAATAGATCGCACCAGAGCCCGCCGTCAAAAATAAAGTTTATTTAAGTTATTTTTTGAAAACAATGAATTTATAGCCGAAGAAGTTTCCGAAGAAGGCCGTAACAATTGTAAAAGCGAGCGCTATATTAGCCCATATTTTAGGATCCAGACCGGCTGGAGCGCCGATTATGTTAACGACTAAGTGAATAATACCGATATTTACAATCGCCACGGCGGCGGAAACACTAAAAAATCTTAAAGCTTCACCGGCAATTGTTTCAGTCTCCCTCTCTTCAAATGACCAGTATTTGTTCCAAATGAAACTGTTTATAACAGTAACGGTAAAGGTGACTATAAAAAATAAATCAACCGTAATCCCGGACGAAATATCGGTAATAAATATTAAAAGATTAAAAACTCCGGCGCTAAGAAAGGTGTTTAAGACTCCGATTACCCCGTATTTGCCGAGCTGAAAAAATCCGATGCGGTTTTTATATTTTGCCAGAAAATAAAACGCGCCGAGTCCAAAAGTGGCGCCAAGCGGAATAAATATCGCCCAGAAAATAACAAAGCCGGTTAAACCGATTCCCCGCTCTGCCAGAATGTCTAAAATTTTTAGATTTTTTAAAGTGGGCAAAGAAAGCCAAGCCACGATTTCGCCCGCTAAAATTGCCAGCCAAAAATCTTTTTTTGCGAATTTTATATCCATTATTGAGGTCTAAAGCGCTTATTTATAATTTCTTCAACTTCTGCTCGGGGTCGGGCGTATTTTTGCCGATTTAGTTCCCTTAGTTTTTCAGCTTCGTCCAAGCTTCCTTCTGCAACAGTTTCGGTTGCGAAGTTGAAAGGAGTTGTCGTGGCGCCGCTGATGAGAAGTTTGGCATAGGCATGGCGGTTGTCAATATTTATTAAATCAGACTCGTTAAATACCGGCTCAAACTGTTTGACCAAAAACTTAGCATCGTCGGGCCCGATTCGAAATGATACGGTTGAACCGACATTACCAAATACGGAATCGCGGATTTTTTCCGTAAGCTGGGCAATAAATTGATGCGCTAAAATAAGATTCAGGCGGTATTTTCTGGCTTCCGAAAGAGTGGTGGCGATGGAATCGGTGGCGAAATTTTGAAATTCGTCCATATAAAGATAAAAATCGCGCCTTAACTCTTCGTTTTTTTCCTCGGCGCGTCTAAACGCCGCCATTTGAAGTTTGGCCGTGATTATGAGGCCCAAAAGCGCGCTGTTTATTTCCCCCAATCTTCCCTTAGAAAGATTAACCAGAAGAATTTTACCGTTATTTATTACATCGTTAAAATCAATGCCCGAGCGGTTTTGGCCGATAATATTTCTCATCATTGAATTTTCAACAAAACGGCCGACTTTGGAAATTAAATATCCCAGCATTTCCGATTTGTATTGTTCCGTCATTTTAAGCATTTCTTTTTCCCAGTAATCGCGAACCAACGGATCAGTTACTTTTATAAGAAGCTGGCGGACAAAAATCGGATCGGTAAAAATTCTCGGGATATCAACTAAAGTGCCGGGGTTTTCCTCGTCGGCCATTAAAGTCAGCATGGCGTTTCTCATTGAATGTTCAAAAATCGGCCCCAAGTGTTCTGCCAAAAAAAGTTTTTGGAAAATGGCGATAATCTCCTGAATGGCAAAATCTTTTTCGGTCGCTGTAGACGCCTCAAGAAGATTTAAGCCGACTGGCCACTCCGTGTCGGCGGGATCAAACAGAATAACATCATTAAGACGCGATTGCGGCACAAGCCCAAGAATCGCTTCCACTAAATCGCCGTGAGGGTCAATTATACCAACTCCGGCGCCGCTGTCTATATCCTGTTTAATAAGGTTTCTTAAAAGATAGCTTTTACCAGTACCTGTTTGGCCGATAACATATAAGTGGCGTCTTCTATCAAGCGGGCTTAATTTGATGAGAGTCTCCTGGCCCCGGAATTCATTTTTACCCAAAACTATTCCGGCAGACGGCAAGGTTGCTGGCGGCGGCGCGGCTTTGGACTTCAGAAATCTCACTTTTGGAGTTTCAATTTTTACAATCGGTAAATGGAATATACTGGTTAGTTCTTCGCCGGAAAGCCAGATAGCTTGTGAAGCATTGAACAAACGGAAAGAGAAGTTATAAATTAATTTTTTTAGTGTGTTTTTTTTAGGCCGGTAACTGTAAAAATGATTTAAATCCGGTGCCTCAAACTGGGCGAAAGCGCTTTCAATGTTTGATAAAATCTGTTCAGCTTGTTCTTGGTTTCCCGCCGACGCTAAAATTCTGATATTGGTTTCAAACAATTTTTGTTTTGCTTTACTGTCTATAGCGTCAATCAGCTCCTTAGCAAGAGGCGTTAAAGGCGTTTGAGGTTCTTGCGATTTTTTTTCTTTTGCTTCGGGTTTTTTGATATTAAAAAAACTTCTTAAAGTATCAATAAACGAAAGCGGATTATCCAATTCTCTTAAAGCAGAATCCAGATGCTTGCCGGCGTATAAGTGTTTTATAACTTTTGCGGCATCGCTTTTTGAAGAAGCGCTTGTCGGTCTTATTAAAATTTGAATGGCGACCCCCTCGCCCCGCGCCTCTAAGAGAGAAATGGCATTGGTTATTAATCCTAAAGTGTTGGATTCAAGCTTTTTGTAGGTTTGAAACGGCAAAACGTAATTTCGTTTTAACCTCAAGGTTGACCCGACACTTTTTCCATTGCGATTGAAAATATTGTAATCGTTTACGGCATTGATTTCCGCTTCAGGAAAAAACCCCTGAAGTTGTCTTTGAATTGTATAAAGGAGTTTTTTAGGAACTGCCAGATGAAAAAAAATTTCTTCGCCATTTTCCGGCACGGCAATTTCAAAAACCAAATATGGCCTTGGCTTTAGAAAACCATTTTTACGCGGCAGAATGGCGTTTAAGGAATTATAGAATTGCTCCATTACGGCCAGTTTTTCTTTTTCTTTCGCGTTGTCAATTGTCTCTAGTATTTTAGGAAGACGTATCTCAAGCAGGACATAGTTTAACGAACTGAAAATAAGGCCTTTTCGCCAAGCCCTGCTCAAAACAAACCAAATCAGCCCCAAAAGAAGCGCCAGTAGAGATAAAAATAATAAAAGAAATATAGAATTGATCATAACTATAAGCTATAAGCTCTTAGCCATTAGCTATTTTGCCTGCCTCAACCAATTTTTGATAAAAACGGTCAATCAAGGCGTCATGAAAATCATCCAATAAATGAGGATCATTTTTAGCCCTTGCCTCTTCAATCGCTTTGGCAATGCCTTTGTCAAAAGCAATTTGAACTAAAGCCTCAATTTCCGGTGCATGTTGTTTTTCTTCGTCGGTAGTCATATGTTAATATTATATCAGTATCTCATATTATGACAAAACTATTTTATAAACATAGGCATGCAGTGATTTTATTGTTAATAATCGTCATCGCAATTTTTTTTCGTTTCTATCAATTTTCTTCAATTCCCCCCGGGCTTTATCAAGATGAAGCGATGAACGGCGCTGATGCCATTGCGTCTTTAAATAGCGGCGAATATAAAATATTTTACACTAATAACAACGGCCGGGAAGGAATGATTGTCTGGCTTGATGCTTTGGCGATAAAGCTTTTTGGGACAGAACCATGGGTTCTAAGATTGTTTCCCGCCTTAGCAGGCGTTTTAGCGGTTTTGGGGCTTTATTTTTTAACAAAAGAGCTTTTTAGCGTTGAAATCGCTCTTACTTCCAGTTTTTTTATGGCTGTCAGCTTTTGGGCCGTGAATTTCAGCCGGATGGGTTTTCGCGCCGGCTTGATGCCGATGTTTTTAATTTGGTCAGTTTATTTTTTGTTGCGTGGCCTTAAACTATCGAGGTTGAACCTCAATAATTATCGAGGCTCAACCTCAATAATTCGGCCGGATTTTATTATTGCTGGAGTTTTATTCGGACTTGGATTTTACACTTATATTTCTTATAGATTTGCGCCTGTCCTGATTCTTGTTTATTTTCTGCCTCAATTAATTAAATACGGCAATAAAAAATTATGGATCGGAGTTTTATCGTTTGTCGTTGTGGCATTTGTTGTTGCTTTGCCGATTGGACTTTATTTTCTGAATAATCCAGGCGACTTTTTCGGAAGGAGCGGGCAGGTCTCTATTTTTTCAGCAGATAACCCGCTTAAGGCCACTGCTTTAAGTATTGCGGCAACGCTTGGAATGTTTAACATTTTCGGAGATTTCAACTGGCGGCATAATTTCGCCGGTTCTCCTCAATTATTTTTTCCGGTAGGAATTTTATTTATTTTGGGAGTTGTAATATGTGCTAAGCGACGAAATTCAAGTGATATTTTTTTGTTTCTCTGGTTTTTTATATTTTTATTGCCAAACATTTTATCAACAGAAGGTAATCCTCACGCTCTCCGGGCTCTTGGAGTAATTCCTGTAGTAATGGTTTTTTCCGGTATCGGATTGATTTGGCTTTACGGGAAAACTCAAGGTTATATAAAACATGAACGCATAAAGAAAGAAATATCATGGCTTTTGATTGTTTTTCTTCTTTTTATCGGCGGTTTCGAATTTAACAAATATTTTGTTCGCTGGGCGGCTAATCCGAACGTTTTAAACGCTTTTTCCAGTAATCAGGTTAAACTAGCCAATTATTTAAATAACTTACCGGCAAATATTGAAAAATATGTTATTTGGGACGCAAGCGATCGGGCAACCAATAATGGCCTGCCAGTTTCGGCGCAAACTGTTTACTTTCTTACAACAAAAAAGACTCAAATAAATTACCTGAAATCCGATGAATTGGATAGAATTAAACTTAGCGAAAACGGAACTGTAATTATTCCAATATACTTTGATTTGAATTTTCTGCACACCTTAAATAAAAGATATTCTGGAAGTAAGATTGAAATTATTGAACTTAATGCCGGTGTTGTGATTGTTCCTTAAGCTAGTTAGCGAATATAAAAAATCGGCCGAGCCGACCCCCACTATTGGGAGCCGACTCGGCCTTGATCTTGCGGGCGACGTTACTTTTTCTGGAACCCCTTTGACCGGGCTGGGTTCTTCCAGCCCCGCCGCGCCGACTTGTGGGCGTAGCGGCGACTGGCGATTCTCTTCGCTCGACCAGTGGTTGAGACGCCGTTCCACCTCCGGCGATCCTCCCCTTTCTTCTGGTTTCGTCCTTTCTTGTGATGTGCCATTACCTCACCCCCCTTCTTTGAGGAATAATAGTGGTACCAGGGGAGGGACTTGAACCCCCACGGCCGTTAGGCCACCCCGCCTTAAACGGGGCGCGCGTCTGCCAATTTCGCCACCCTGGCAAATGGTGGGCCCGGGAGGATTTGAACCTCCGACTGACCGGTTATGAGCCAGGGGCTCTAGCCGCTGAGCTACGGGCCCATTTTGAGGAGTTTGGTGCCGCCGGCAGGATTTGAACCTGCGTATCTCCGCTTAAAAGGCGGAAGCATGGCCGGGCTTTGCTACAGCGGCACTTCGTTGTTGGGTGGCTAGATGTTTAGGAACAAATGATACTTAACTTAGTCTTATCATAAAATATGAAATTTGTCAATACTATAGCTTTTTCACTGTTAACTGTTTTTACCGTGCTTGCCTTAACCAGCATGTGGAATGATAGCGCCAATTATGATGAAAGAATCCACTTGCCGGCCGGCTATTCTTATTTAACGCAAAAAGATATGCGTTTAAATCCGGAACATCCACCTTTAGTAAAAGATCTGTCTGCGTTACCACTTTTATTTTTAAATATAAAGTTCCCCTATCAAAGTTCTGGATGGAACACATTGCTATCGTCGGACATAAGTAGAACGCCAAGCTGGCAGACCGATGTCACCTTCGGTAATGATTTACTTTACCACTCTGGAAACGACGCGCAAAAAATGATGAGATACGGAAAAATCCCGATAATTTTAATAGGCCTTCTTTTAGGATTTTATGTTTTTAAATTCAGTCGAGAACTATGGGGAGAAACAGCTGGCTTAATCGCCCTGGCTATGTATTCATTTTCCCCTACTGTATTAGCTCACGCTCGTCTTGTGACGACCGACATTGCCGCCGCGACCGCATTTTTTATCAGTTTCTATTATTTGTACAAATATCTTAAAATTACTACAGTGCGCAACCTTTGGGTTTTCGGTATAGTTTTGGGTCTCTCACTGCTAACGAAATTTTCAACATTTCTTTTAATTCCCAGTTTCGGTTTAATCGTTTTTATTTGGTGGTTTTTTCAAAGTGGCAAAAGGTTTTGGGCTTTTAAAGTTTACGTCGGCGGTTTCATTTTATCTTTAATTATTGCCTACCTTGTTGTTGGCGCAGTTTATTCTTTTCACGTTTGGAATTACCCGCCGGAAAAACAACAAATTGACACCGCTTTTATTTTAAGTACCTATGGATTTAAGCCTCTTGTTAATTTTAATGTTTGGCTTAGTGGCACACCTCTTCGGGCTTACGCCGAGTATCTTTTAGGATTTTTGATGGTTATTCAGCGTTCGTCTGGAGGCAATACAACTTATTATTTAGGAGAAGTTTCAGCGGCTGGTTCGCGATCTTATTTCCCCATAGTTTACGCAATTAAAGAACCACTGGCATATATTTTACTTGCGTTTTTTGCCGTTTTTCTGGCGCTGAAAAAATGCGTTAGTCATTGCCGGAGCAGGGCGGTTAAAAATTGGGTTTTTGATTCCATGGATTTGGTAAAAAACAATTTTGCGGAAATGGGAATGTTAATTGTTCTTTTGGTTTATTGGATTTTTTCAATTCGTTCCAGTCTTAATATCGGCGTGCGTCATATTTTGCCGACTATTCCTTTTATTTATGCCCTTACGGCGCGACAAATCGCCTTCTGGATTAAAGGCGGTATTACCGAACGAATTAAAAATTATCAAGGCTTTTGGCAGATTTTAGGATTACACTGGGGGCGTCTGAAAAGAACGGTAGTTATTATTTTGTTTCTTTTTTGGGCGGCCACTTCCGTAATTTTTGTTTACCCTTCGTTTCTCGCTTATTTTAATGAAATAGCCGGAGGGCCGGATAATGGCTATAAACTCGTTGTTGATTCTAATCTGGACTGGGGACAAGATATTGTACGTCTGGCGCAATTCATAGAAAAAAATAATATAAAAGAAATTAAAATGGATTATTTTTCCGGCACTCCGGCGGAATATTATATTAAAAATGTTAAGATAGAATCTTTTAACCGCGAAACACCCCAAATTGGATGGCTCGCGATTTCAGCTACGATTTTGCAAGGCGCTTGTAAGAACGATAGAATCCCCTGTTCTTATAATGAACGTTCCTACACATGGCTTGATTCTTACAAGCCAATAGCAAAAATTGGGTACTCAATTTTTGTGTATAAAATTGATTGATAGTTATTTAAATTTATAAAAAATTCGGCTCGGGACTCTTAAATCAATATAAGATAGATTACTTAACTTATTTTTCAATGCCTCGTTTACAACTGTAAAAAGATTTGAGACCTCTATTTCGGGATTTTGCGCCGGATCCAGATAAATAGACCAATCGCCGTTAACTACGGCTTCTAAATCAATATTGGAAGCCGGTTTAATTTTAAATTCTGTGATTTTAAAATGACTACGACTATTTTTTTCCACAGCTTCATTAAAAGAAAGAATAAATTTTAAACTACTATCATTCAAAATCTTATCGCCTATCAAAACCGATTTTTTTTCAAAGTCTTTTATTTTAAGTATCAGCGACCCTTCGCTTATCGGTGCCTCTTTAAAAATAGTTCCATCTTTGTCAAAAGAATAACAAGTTGAATCGTTACACCAGAATCCTATTTGAATTCTTTTTTCAAAACTGACCACAATGGTGTGAAAGAGTTCTTTGCTGACCATTAAGTTTGTGATAGTTGGAAAAACGGCGGCTAAATCCCTCTTTAAGCGGTCGCTTGAAAGAAGTAAAAGGTTTTCCCCGATTTTGAATGGTAAATTGGCGGCTACTAATTCATTAATATTTTCTCTTGTCACAATATCGCTTTCGGGAAGCCGAATTTCGGTAATTTTTAAAAACGGCGACATAAAAAATGACCAGATTATTGTAAGAAATGCAACCATAAAAGCGCTCCAAAAAAGCATTGTTTTTAATTTACTCTTTCTTGATTGTTCGTCTGTTGTTTTGAAACGATAATATCGGCTTGATGGCATGTTAATAAAAACGACGAATAAGAGGATTAATTCTTGTTACGATTTCGTAGTTGGTTGTACCAATTTTTAATGCCATATCTTCAGCTGTTATTTTTTCTTTTTTGGAATTTCCCAAAATAATAGCTTCATCCCCAATTTTAACATTCGGCACGTTAGAAACATCAATTACGGTCATATCCATATTCACTCTTCCCAAAACTTTACATCTTTTGCCGTTTATTAAAACCTCGCCGCAGTTAGAAAAACCGCGATCAAATCCATGCCAATAACCAATTGGAACTACTGCTATTTTAGATGCTCTTGAGGTTTTTTCGGTAAGGTCATAGCCGATATAGGCGTCTTTTGGAACATTTTTGATTTCGCTAATAATGGATTTCCAAGTTAGCGCGGGCTTTAAATTTACCTCTGTTTGTATTTTTGATTCTCTGGTCGGAAACATTCCATAAAGACCGATTCCGATTCTTACCAAATCAAAATGCGCTTCCGGATATAAAATCGTACCGGCCGACGCCGCGATATGGCGAAGATAGTTTTTAAATCTGGCTTTCTTAAATAATTCATCGGCTTTTTTAAAATCTTCTATTTGTTTAAAGCTATAGGAAGGATAAAGCCGGTCTTTTGCGGCGGCCAGATGTGTGTAAATACCGTCGGGAGAAATTTTAAATTTTTTAAGAAGTTTAATAACACGCGGCAGGTCTTTTAGAAAAAATCCCTGTCGGTACATTCCGGTATCGATTTTTATGTGAATCTTCGGCGGATTTTTAAATAAGGCTAAATGCTTTAAAGCGTCTAAAGTTGAAATGGTTAAACTAATGTCATTTTTAGCAGCATCTTCCACTCGGGATGGCAAAGTATATCCGAGTACTAATATCGGCTTTTTAAGCCCCTTTTGGCGTAATTTTAGCCCCTCCGTAATGGAATCCACGCCAAACCAATCCACATGATTTTCAGCAGTTTTGGCGAAGTCAACCAGTCCGTGACCGTAAGCGTTTGATTTAACTACCGCCATGAGTTTGATGCTCGGTTTTATTATCTTTCTAAACTCTTCAATATTGTGATAAATCGCTTTTTTATCAACCTCAATCCAGGTGCGTAATGTATTTTTAGGGTTTAGTGTCATTAATCTAAAAATAACATTATATTAAAAACAAAAAAAGCGTCGTCGACGCTTCTTAAAATTACAATTAAAAAATTTTATTTTATATATCCCTCTAAAACTACTGGAATTTTTATTGTCCCATCTTTCTGTTGATAGTTTTCCATTATGGCAATAATCATCCGGCCAATAGCGAAAGCCGTGCCGTTTAGGGTATGCACGAATTCATTTTTTCCGGTATCAGAATTTTTATATTTAATATTAAGTCGGCGCGATTGGAATTCAGTGTCATTTGAAGTTGAATGGGTTTCTCGGTATTGGTTTTGGCCCGGCATCCACGCTTCAATGTCATATTTATTTGCCGCTTGAACTCCTAAATCGCCAGTGCAGATCTGGAGAACGCGGTAAGGAATTTGAAGAGCTGTCATTAATTTTTCTTCCATAGAAAGCAAAAATTCGTGTTCTTTTTTAGAATCTTCGGGACGGGTAAAACTGAACATTTCAATTTTATCAAATTGATGGACCCTCAAAATTCCTTTGGTATCTTTGCCGTAAGAACCCGCTTCCCGTCTGAAACAGGAAGAAAATCCCGCGTATCGCAGTGGCAGAGATTTAGCATCTAAAATTTCATTCATGTGCATTGCGCCAATAGCTTGTTCCGAAGTACCAATAAGATATAAATCGTCTTTCTCAAGATGATAAACTTCATCTTCGTTGTAATCTAAGTATCCCATTCCGCGCATCGCCTCCGGCTTTAGGAATACCGGCGGCACAATCTGTATAAATCCTTCTTTTTTCAAAACGTCAAAAGCAAACCGGATTAGAGCAAATTCCAAATCCACAGCGTCTCTTAACAAATATCCGAATCGGCTACCAATGGCTTTCCCAGCTCGTTCGGTTTCTATCCAGCCGAGTTTTTTGCCCAGCGCCATATAATCTTTAACCGGAAAATTAAATTCCGGTTTTTCTCCCACTTCTTTTAAAACCACATTATCATTTTCATCTTTTCCGACCGGAACTTCCGGAAGCGGTAAATTAGGCAGTTTCCTTAAAACACTATTGATTTTTTCATCAATAATTTTTTCTTCGCCTTCAATTTTCGCAAGTGAAATTTTAATTTCTCTCCCCTGCTCCACATCTTTAATTTCCGCGGTTTTTTTACGCGTAGCATTTGTTTCTTCTATTTCTTTTCTAAGAACACCTCTTTTTTCATCAAGTTCCAGAAGCGAATCTATATCAGCGGTAAAACCTTTGGCTTTGATGCCTTTTAGAACTTCTTTTTTATGTTCTCTTACGTATTTTATGTCAAAGAACATGTGATTCCTCCTTTTCTTTTTCTTTTGGTCTCATTGTCGGGAACAATATTATCTCTCTTGCAGTATGAGAATTTGTAAGAAGCATTGCTAATCGATCTATACCAAGGCCGAATCCTGCTGATGGAGGCATGCCGTATTCTAAGCTTTCTAAAAAATCTTCGTCAAGTCGTTGAGCTTCCTCTTCGCCTTTTTCTCTCATTTTTTCCTGTTCTTGTAAACGTTCACGCTGTTCTATCGGATCATTTTGTTCTGTAAAGGCTTTAATAAGTTCCAAACCGCCGATAAAGACCTGAAAGGCATCGGCTTTAGAAGAATCTTTTTCCATTTTTTTTGAAAGTGGTAGAAGTTCGGCTGGAAAATCGGTTACAAAAGTCGGCTGGATAAGACTTTTCTTGGCAATTTCAAAATCACCGTATTCTTTTATCAGCTTATCATAATTTTTTTGTTGCCAGGGTTTGCTGAAGTCAATGCGATTGTTTTCGTATTCTATGACAAGATTGCCATTATTTATTTTTTTAATTAGACATTCAAATAGTTCCTGGATGAAATCCTCTAAATAGCGGGAATCTTTGTAGGTGATATAGGCCTCTAACATGGTGAATTCCGGATTGTGAGTGGCGTCCATTCCTTCGTTTCTGAAATTACGACCGATTTCGTAAATTTTTTCAAAACCGCCGACCAGAAGCTGTTTTAAATAAAGTTCTGGCGCGATGCGCAAATATAGATCCATATCAAGGGCATTTAAATGCGTTTTGAAGGGACGGGCGGTAGCACCACCAGGAATTATCTGAAGCATCGGAGTTTCAAATTCATAAAAACCTTGCTCATCAAAAAAACTTCTAAGTTCTTTAATAATTTCGGCGTGTTTAATAAATTTTTCTCTCACTTCCTTATTCATCAACAGATCTAAGTATCTTTTTCGATAACGTTCTTCAATGTCGTGAAGGCCATGCCATTTTTCGGGCAAGGGCCGCAAGGATTTGCTAATTATTCGTATTTCTTTAATACGAACAGTTTTTTCGTCTTTTTTAGTTTTAAAGACGAATCCTTTTATTTCAATAAAATCGCCGATATCGTAATCGGCAAGAAATTCATCATAAGATTTTTTATCTGTCAAATCGGCGGTGCTTAAGAAACACTGAATTTTTCCGCTGCCGTCTTCAAGGTCAAAAAATGAAGCTCTGCCATGAATGCGCCTGTTTTTTATCCTTCCTGCCAGGTAAAATTCTTTTCTAGTAAGCCGCCAGAACAAGAATTTATCAAGAACCTCTTTGATTCGATAATCACGCTTAATCTGCGCCGGATACGGATTCTTTTTTCCAGCCCTGATATTTTCAAGTTTTTTAATTCTTGTTTGGCGAAGTTCTTCTAATGTAGGCATATCAATTATTTTTCAATTTTTGTAATTTTATATTTCATGGTTCCGCCGGGAGTTTTAACTTCTATTTCATCTCCTATTTTTCGATTTAAAAAAGAGCGGCCCAAAGGCGATTCATTTGAAATTTTTCCTTCTTGCGGTTTGGCTTCAGCCGAACCGACAATGCTAAAACGTTCTACGCCATTGGCGACAGATTTTACTTCAATTGTTGAACCAACGCGAACAATATCTTCTTCGCTCGGCGTTTGAATAACAACAGCATTTTTTAAAAGTTCTTCAAGTTCGCCGATACGATTTTCGTTTAAAGACTGTGCTTCTTTAGCCTCAAAATATTCAGCATTTTCCGACAGATCGCCTAATTCCTTTGCTTCTTGTAACCGTTTAGCGATTTCTTGCCTTTTTTTTGTTTTCAATTCTTGAAGTTCTTTTTTTAATACTTCGGTCCCTTCCGGACTCAAATAAGTTTGATTTGCCATATTTTTTTATCTTACCACATTTTGTGCCTGATTATGATACCACTCAAAAACTTTTTTAGCAACTGGAACGGCTGCCGATGAGCCTTCGCCAGCGCCTTCAATAATTATAGCTAAAGCAATTTCCGGATTATCGTAGGGGGCAAAACCAGTAAACCAAGCATTGGTTTTTCGAAACGTATTAGTTACTTGGGCAGTGCCGGTTTTTCCCGCTGTTTTAATTGGCAGGTCGTTTAAAAGATAAGCCGAACCTTCAGTTACAGCCCCTCTCATCCCATCCCTTACGATTTGAAGTTTTTCTTTATCAATATTAGAGTTTCTTATTATTTCAATTTTAAATTCTTTAATAGTATGCCCGTCGGCATCGGTTATTTTTGAAACAATTCTTGGTTTATAAAGTGTTCCGTCATTGGCAATTACTGAAATTGCCGCAGCAAGCTGGAGCGGCGTTACCAAAACATCGCCCTGTCCGATAGAAACATTGTAAGTATCGCCGGTAAACCAATTTTCCTTTTTTACTAATTTTTTCCATTCCGGGCTGGGTACCAGTCCGCCGGTTTCACCAGGTAAATCAATGCCAAGAGGCGATCCGAATCCGAAAAGTTTAAGGTATTTGTCAATCCGATCAATTCCCAATCCTTTTATATTTTTATAGCCGCCGCCGATAACATAAAAATAAACGTTTGCCGATACAGCAAGAGCTCGTCTTATATCAACAAATCCGTGCGCTTTCCAGTCGTGAAAGATATATGAGATGTCAGGATTATATTGATTAGGAATTGTTATGTAGCCCAAAGTATCATCAACTTGGTAGTCAGGAGAAACAATATTTTCATTTAAAGCCGCTGCAGCCATAAACGGCTTTATGGTTGAGCCGGAGGCATAAGCACCGCTGATGGCGCGGTTGAAAAACGGTTTTCTTTTATCGCTTGCTAAAGTGCTGTATTTTTTGTCGCTTAAGTCGCTGTTAAAAATATTATTATCAAATGAAGGTAAACTTACTAATGATAAAATTTCTCCTGATTTTGGATTCATAACAACAGCAGCTGCCGCTGGTGAACCGGTATCCGCCATTTTTGCTTTTAAGGCGTCGGTCAAAATTCTTTGAAGATCTTTATCTATACTTAAAATTAAATTATTACCCGGCGTTGGTTCTTCGGCGGTTAAAATGTTTAAAACGGTATTATCGGAATCAACGATTACCGCAGTCTTACCAGGTTTTCCTCTTAATTTATTTTCATATTGCATCTCTAATCCGGCTTTGCCGATAAAATTGAGCGGTGTATAAAAAGAATCTGATTTAAGATCAGAACTTGAAACTTTTCCCAAAAACCCCAGTAAATGGGAAAAATAATAATTTTCAAAATAATTACGTTTTGTTTTCCGACTTATAAAAATACTAGGAGCTTCTCTTAATTTTGTTTCTATTGCAATCAGTTCATCTTTGTTTAAATTTGAAGCAAACAAAACCGGCTCTGCTGATTTGAAATTTATTGTTTTGAGAAAATCGAAAATTTCATCTTCGCCTTTATTTGAAATTTCGGAAAGTTTTTTTACCCAAATTTGCAGAGCCTCATTTTTTGGAATGTCGGCCGGAATAAGAAGCAGGTTAAAATCAGTCGCATTATCTAAAAGTAGTTTATTGTTCCTGTCGTAAATAAGGCCGCGCGGCGCTTGGTCTTGGTAAAAGCGGACATTGTTTTTGTTGGCGCGATTGCTGTAATAATCACCCCGCCAAATTTGCAGCCAAAAAGCCCTGCCTAAAAATGAGAGCAAAATAATAAAAGCGACAAAAAAAATGATAACTCCCCCAGTTTTTTTTAAGGGGGTTTCCAATTTTGATGCCGACTCTTTGTCTAAAAGAATTTCTTCGGGTTCAATTTGAGCTATGGAAATTTTAGATTTTTTACCCATTATCAAAATTAAAAGATTTAAAAATTATTAATGTCAAAACAACTGTCGTAATAATTTCAATTGGAAAATTCCAATTAATAAAATAAAAACTAAAACCCTCAAAACCGCCGCGGTTTAATAAAGCTAAACCGTTTAAAATAAACCAGTCTATTATATGGTATAAAAAACCAGTTATGAATGCCATAAAAATAATATTTTCCGTTTTTGAAGCAAAAAGCGCCGTTTTATAAATAATTATCAAAGCGAGAGCGGTTATTAAAATCGCCAAACTGCTTACTCCAAAATTTGAAAATCGTGCGGTATCGGTTAAAAGGCCCAACGTCCAGCCGAAAAAAAGCGCGCTCTTATTGTACTTAGCAAGAACCAATACCAAAGTTAAAATCAAAGTAATATTTAAACTAAAAAACGAGGGGTTAAAAAAAGCAATTTGCAATGTTGCTAAAAATATTAAGGCCAAAACAATAGTCGCTAATAACCGAAAACTTTTGGAATTGTTTTTTGAATAAATCACTCTTAATTTTTTCCGTTACCTATGATAAAAACATCATTAAAATCTCGGAAATCAAGAAGTAATTCAACGTTAGCAGAATTAAATATTTGATTATCCGCAGATTTAATTTCTTTTATTTTTCCTAAGATAAGTCCTCGCGGCCAAATGCCGTCGGTGCCTGAAGATATTACAAGTTCACTCACCTCTGGTTTTTTATCTTTAGCGATTAAATCAAAAATAATATCCGACCCCAAACCTCTTATCAGGCCGGAAATCTTAGTATTTAAAGTTACGGCGCTGATTCGGCTTTGCGTATCCAAAATTGTTTGGACTTTGGAGGTATTGGGGCTCGTGTAAACTATTTTACCTATAGCGGTTTCTCCGATTCCGACAATAATCATTCCGGTTTCTACGCCGTCTTTAGTTCCCTTGTTTATCAAAAATGAACGGTTATTTTCAAAATCTCGTCCAATTACAGCCGCCAGACGCGTCTCGATGAATTTTTTGGAAATATTAAGCCCTTCTCTTAAAAAAATGTTTTCTCCCTCAAGCTCTTTAAGCTTTGCCAAGTTGCTGTAGAGTTCAAGGTTTTCGTTAGTTAAGGCGGCATTTGATTCTTTAAGTCGCTTTATATTTAGTATGGCGTTTTGCCAAAAAGTTAAGGTATTTTTAAAACCGCTTAAAACGATTTCAAGCGGCCGTAAAATTTCGCTCAAAACTTGTTTTAAAAATAAAACCGCCGGATTTTGACCGGTAAAAATAATTAAGAGGCTCATAAAAAAAAGAATTAAAAATAATACAAAAATTTCTCTCACCGTTTTTTATTAACTATTCACTAAAATTTCTTTTAAGGCGCTCACATCTTCAAGAATTATGCCGCAACCGCGAACAACGGCGGTAAGCGGATCTTCGGCGAGCCGCGTCGGTATGCCGACCGCTTCAGAAATAAGTTCCGGCAATCCGCGAAGTAAACTGCCACCCCCAGCTAAAATTATGCCTCGCGTCATTAAATCGGCCACGAGTTCCGGCGGCGTTTCTTCAACAACATCTCGAACTTCCGAAATAATAGCATTGATAGACGGCAATAAAGCCTCTCTGATTTCCGAATCGTTTATTATTATTTCCTTTGGCAAGCCGCTTATAAGGTCGCGGCCTCTGACTGCGGCGGTTAATTGTTCTTTTAAAGGAACGACGGAACCTATTAAAATTTTTATTTCTTCAGCGCTCTTTTCTCCTAAAAGCAGTTGGAACTGGTCGCGGGCATATTGAATAATATCTTCATTCATTTTATCGCCGGCAATTCTTAAATTACGTGAAGTAACAATGCCCCATAAAGAAATCACGGCTATATCGGTGGTGCCGCCGCCGATATCTACAATCATGTTGCCCACGGCTTCGGAAATCGGGAGACGGGCTCCAATAGCCGCCGCCATCGGCTCTTCAACAAGGTAAACTTCTCTTGCGCCAGCATTGCGCGCGGCATCTTCTACGGCGCGGCGTTCAACTTCCGTTACGCCTGAAGGAATGCCGATAACAACTCTCGGCCGCACTAAAAAACTGTAGGCGTCTTTATGGACTTTATTGAAAAAATAACGAAGCATTTGTTCGGTGACTTCAAAATCGGAAATAACGCCTTCTATCAGAGGTCTTACCGCAATAATATGAGCCGGCGTTCGGCCGACCATTTTTTTGGCTTCGACTCCGACGCTTAAAACCTGATTAGTTTTTTTATTAATGGCAACAATCGACGGTTCATTAATAATTATGCCCCGACCTCTTACGTAAACTAAAGTATTGGCCGTTCCAAGGTCAATTCCAACGTCGCGGGAAAAAATTTTAAATAACCTATCAAACATAAAAGAGCTTCAATTCTTTAATCTTAATTAATCTAATTTCTTTTTGATTTCGTTTTTTTATTTCCAAACTATTTTTAGCCAATGTTTTTTCACTTATAACCAAGCGGGTAGGGATTCCGATTAAATCGGCGTCGGCAAATTTTTCGCCGGCGCTTTTATCATCGCGATCATCGTATAACACATCAAGGCCTTTATCAATTAGTGTTTTATAAGTTTTTTCCGCCTCTTTTTTAACATCCGATTCGTGACTTTTTATCTCAATAAGATGAATTTGAAAAGGCGCCGCTTCTTTGGGCCAAATAATGCCTTTATTGTCATGCCACGCTTCAACTATTGAGGCCATTAACCGATCTAAACCGATGCCATAAGAACCCATTACCGCAAATTTTTTATCGCCATTTTTATCTCTAAATTGAATATCAAATGGCTTGCTGTATTTAAGCCCCAACTTGAACGTATGGCCTAATTCAATAGCTTTTTTACCATTTAATTTATCCTCGCCAATTTCGGCAAACATCATAAATTCATGGGACTGGTTGCCGCCCATTATTCCCGAATCAGCTTTAACCGTTTCTACTTTAAGATTAAATCTCTTAAAAATATTTTGATAAGTTTTGAAGACATCTTTGTAAGTTTTATCAAGTTCGGCTTCACTTCTGTCAAATGAGTAGGCATCTTGCATGATGAATTCTCGAAGCCGCAAAAGACCGCCGCGAGGCCGCGCTTCGTTTCTTAATTTTATCTGAAATTGATTTAAAAACAGTGGCAAGTCATTGTAATTTTCAATATAGCGAGAAGCAATATCGGCCATTGATTCTTCGTGAGTCATTGAAAGAACTAATTCTTGGCCAGTTTGTGACTTAAGCCGCCATAGTTCTTTACCGATATCATCGTAACGTCCGGTTTTTTTCCAGATTTCAGCCGGATGAATTATCGGCATTATTATTTCTTGAGCTCCGATTTTATCAAGTTCCTCCCGGATTACTTGTTCGATTTTTTTAAGAACTTTAAAACCCAAAGGCAAAAAGCTAAATATTCCGGACGATAGTTGTCTTATAAAACCGCCGCGCAATAAATATATATGGCTTATAGCCTCGGCATCTTTAGGCGTCTCTCTTAAAGTTTTCCCAAACAGTTGTGATTGTTTCATATGTTTATTTTAATCTTAAAATATCTCTGTAAGTTACTAAAATTACCAAAGCTAAAAGTAAAAATAATCCAATAGAATGAATTGCGTTTTCAATTTTGGGATTAACTTTACTGCCTTTTATTTTTTCTACGGCAAAAAATAAAAGGCGTCCTCCGTCCAAAGCCGGAAACGGAATAAGATTTAAAACGGCCAAGTTAAACGAAATCAAAGCTACGAGATTTAAAAGATAAGCAAACCCGAGCGATGCTGCCTGATTTGTTAAAACGGCGATTCCGACCGGCCCCGAAATTTCCCGAGGCACTTCTCCTCGCGCTATCAGATTTTTTAGGAGGCCGGCAAACCCTTTTATTATTTCCCAAGTTATAATGAAAGAAGATTTTACACCGAGCCATAAGCTCTCATACCAAGAATAAGCGACAATTCCGGTTTTAGCGAGAGCAATGCCCAATGCACCTTCTCCTTCCGGAGGATTATTACGCGGGGTTATTTTAAATTCAAGCGGCATTCCCGCCCTTTCTATTCCCAAAATTATATTTTTCCCCAGATATTCATTTACGGTGTTTTGAAGGATTGTAATTTCATCAATGTTGATAATTTTATCGTCGATTTTAAGATATTTGACTGCGTCACCGAAGTTTACGCCCGCGGCATCGGCCGGAGAACCTAAAGCTACTAAAACAATTTGGATTTTAACATTTTTAGCAATCGCTTCATTTTCTTTGTCAATTGCTTGAGGAAAGCCGATATAAAATCCTATTACCAAAAGAATCGTTCCTAGTATAAAGTTCATCGCGACACCGGCCGTGGTGATTAAGCTTCTTACGCTAATGGATTTAGACGCAAAGCTTCTAGGATTATCTACTCCGCTTCCGTCTTCTCCCAGTATTTTTACAAACCCTCCCAGTGGTAGCAGATTAATTGAATAAAGCGTTTCCCCTCTTTTAAAACTGAACAGGCGCGGCGGAAATCCGAATCCGAACTCTTCAACGATTAACCCGGTGCGCCGAGCAACAATAAAATGGCCCCATTCATGGGTAAGCACCAAAATACCTAAAATTATTATAAATATAATTATTGTTAATAGCATATAATTTTACCTTTCTTTCAATTCTTTTTCTTTTGTTTTTGCCGCATTTTCAAGATTTTGATTAGCTTCGTCAACAATGTCCTGGGTTTTTTCTTTTAATTTAAACTTTTCATCTTCGTTAATTTTTTTTCCGCTAAATTGGTCGCTGATTTCTTTCATCGCATCATCTCTTTTCGCACGGTTTTGTATTTTTGCCTCTTCCAGTTTTATGCCTATGATTTTAATTAAGGCATTGCGCCTTTCTTCGGTTAATTGAGGAATTATTATTTTTATTAAATTTTTATCAACTATCGGGCTCAAACCCAGTTCTGAAATTAAAATTGTTTTTTCTATGGCCGAAATGGCGTCTTTATCCCACGGTTCTATTATAAGCATTCTGGGTTCGGGCGCAGAAATCGACGCCAGTTGCTTTAGGGGGGTTTTAGTTCCGTAATAATCAACAAACATATTTTCCACCAGTGCCGGAGAAACTCGGCCGACTCTTAGCGAAGCGAACTCCGTTTTCAAAAATTCTTCGATTTTTTTTAGTTCACTTTTTAATTTTTGGAGCGTATCCATATATTTATATAAATTATTTTAAATTCATTATTAATTCATCGTAAGCAAACTTCGGATTTATATTAGTTTCGTTCAATTTAAAATAAATATTCTGGCTTGTTTTAAGTAGGTTGAATAATTTCTCATTGGGATTTAAAATAAATTTGGTTCTTAAAAATTTAAGCCAAGATTCAAAAACCGTCGGCGTTTTATTATTGTTACTTAAATTTTCAAAAGCCGAAAAATTATTGCTTTTAATAACTTCTTCAAAAATATCAAATAACCCTTCTTTTTTTTGAATAGTTGTTTGCCAAAACGGCAGTTTTATTGCTCTTGAGACGATTGTTTCGCGGATTGAGTCCAGAGTCTTAACGCAAAGGATAATAACCGTGTGAATCGGCGCTTCTTCAAAAATTTTTAAAATGGCATTTTGCGCGTAATCGTTTAAATTTTCCGCATTTTCAATTATTACGACTTTAAATGTTGCTGAATAAGGGCTTAAATTTAAAAATTTTTTCATTTGGCGGATTAAATCTATCGAAATATCGCTAAAAATTTCCGGTTTAAACGAAAAAAGATCGGGATGATATTTATTGTCTTTATTTTTTAAAATATTGTTAGCAAACAAAAAAGCGGTTTTTCTTTTAGAAACTTCATCGGGACCGTAAAAAATATAAGCGTGCGAAAGCGCGTCATTTTTAATGCAATTATTAAGATAATCAATAATTTTTGGATACATGCCTTATCTTCTTGCTGTGATATTGCGTTTGTAAAATTCAAGATTTTCCAAAACTAAACCGGCTCCTTTAGCTACGCAGAAAAGCGGTTCGTCGGCAACGTAAGCCGGAACACCCGTAGTTTTTACCACTAATTCGTCAAAGTTTCTAAGTAGTACCGTGCCGCCGGCCAAAATGATTCCTTTATCCATAATGTCGGCCGATAATTCGGGAGGCGTTTGGCCCAACACCAATTTTATGGCTTGGATTATTTCTTTTAAGCGTTCCGAGACGGCTTCAACCAATTCATTGGTGCCTATTGTGATATTGCGCGGCAATCCTGTTAAGATATCTCTTCCTCTTACGCCGATGCTAAGCTCGTCTTTTACAGGCAAAGCTGATCCAATTTCAATTTTTATCCGTTCGGCGGTTCTTTCTCCTATAGCAAGATTATGCTTTCTTTTAATGTAATCGATAATTGCCTGGTCAAGTTTATTGCCGCCGACCCGACGTGAATAAGATGTTACTATGCCGCCAAGCGATATTACGGCCACTTCGGTGGTACCGCCTCCGATGCTTACTATGAGATTGCCGGAAGCCGAATTAATGGGGATATTGGCGCCGATTGCTGCTAAAACCGGTTCTTTTACTATATAAGCGGCTCTGGCGCCGGCATTTATTGTGGCATCAATAACTGCACGTTTTTCCGTTGAACTTGAACCGGAGGGCACCGTTACGAGAACGTCAGGCCTTCTCAGTTGAAATCGGCCCAAACTTTTTTGTATGAAATATCGGAGCATTGCTTCGGTAATATGATAATCGGCAATAACGCCATCACGCATCGGTTTTTTTGCTATGATATTTTCTGGAGTTCGGCCAAGCATCGTCTGAGCTTCTGTGCCGACCGCTAAAACCGTTTTACCGTCGCTTGAAAGCGTGACCACTGTGGGTTCGTTTAAAACAATTCCTTTTTTTGGAATAAAAACTAAGGTGTTAACCGTTCCGAGATCTATCCCGATTTTTTTAGTGAAAAAAGACATAAGCTTCGCTAAAGAAGTCTAATTTTTAATTCTTGTAATGTCGGCTCCTATTGCCTTAAGCCGCTCATCTATTTTCTCATATCCCCTGTCAATTTGATAGATATTATCAACAACGCTTTCTCCTTTAGCTATTAGTGCGGCAATTATTAAGGCCATACCAGCGCGGATATCCGGACTGTGAATTTTCTTGCCATGAAGTTTTGTCGGACCTCTGACAATAACCCGGTGTGGATCGGCCATAATAATGTCGGCGCCCATCTGGTTTAAAATATCAGTGTAAAAAAGACGGCCGTCATAAATTGTTTCATGAACAAGCGAAATACCTTCCGACTGTGTCAATAAAACGGTAAACGGCGCTTGAAGATCAGTGGCAAAACCCGGATATTCCCTTGTTTTTATGTCAATCGCTTTTAATTTTTTAGAAGGCCTTACTATAACATAATTATTTCCGATTTCAATGTTAACCCCTGCATTTTGCAGAAGTGTAAGTAATACATCCAGATGATTTGGGTTGCAGTTTTTAATTTTTAAGTGGCTTTTTGTTGCAGCGGCTAAAATAATAAACGTTCCCGCTTCAATTCTGTCTGGCATTCCATTCCATGTTCCGCCGGAAAGCGCATCTACTCCTTCTATTTCAAGAGTTGGCGTTCCGGCGCCGGATATTTTTGCGCCAAGCGAATTTAAAAAAGCGGCTAAATTTTCTATTTCTGGTTCGCAAGCGGAATTTTTTAAAATAGTTTTTCCTTTCGCGAGAGTCGCCGCCATCATCATATTTTCAGTGCCGGTAACGCTTACGTTTGGAAACACGAATTTTCCGCCAATAAGCTTTTTTGAACTGACTGTAAAAATTTGACCAGTTTTTTGCACCCGGGCTCCGAATGCTTTAAAACCGTCTATAAAAAAATTTATCGGCCGCTTGCCCAAAATACAACCACCCGGATGCGGAAACGAAACTCTACCATAACGGGTTAAAATAGGGCCAGTTAAAACGATTGAGGCTCTAAACCGATTAGCGATTTTATAATTTAAATCCGTTTTTTTAATTCTCGTCGAATTCAAAGATTCGGAATCAAATTTTGTCCCAAGATCTATTAAAAGCTCTTTCATCCGACTTATGTCTTCAATTTGCGGCAAATTTGGAATTTTAATAGGCCCCCTCGCCAAAATTGAAGCCGCTAAAATCTTTAAAGAGGCATTTTTGGCGTTGCCAATGGAAATCTCGCCCTCCAATTTTTTCTCCCCTTTTATAACAAAATAATCCGCCATAATATGATCATTCTACAATTAATTTGGATATTCGGAAATATTGACAGATACAATTAAAGATGGTACACTCAAAAGTAGGAGGAGATAGTCATGGAAATTCCTATTGGCAGTAACCACAAAGAACGCGCTGAAAACTGCCTTCACTTTTTACGAATCGGCTTCACTCCCTACAACTCGTTCCTCATTCGTTTATTAAAGGAAATTACAGATGGCAACTTGTCACTGGTTGACATCGGTACCAGCGAAGAGGAGCTGAAGCGTCTTGCGCCAGTAATCCCTTAAAGAAAAAAGGTTTGCCAGTTGTTGAGGACAACTGGCATCTTTATTTTTGTAAAAGAATTTGCTCTACTCTTTACTTGCTTACCGCAAATATATCCTATAGGATATATTTGCGGTAAAAAGACAAACATAATTCATATAATTAATAAAATATGCTTCACCAAAAGTCATTAACTAGAGAAATTTTATTTATGGTTGTCGCCGGACCGGTTTTATTATCCTCATTATTTGCGCCCAATGCGGTTCAGATTTTAAAACCATTAATCAAATGGCGCCAAAACTGGGATAAGATAGATCTCCGTCGTATCCGTGAGGCTGTACAACGTTTAAATCATAAGAGGTTTATAGAGCTGGCGGAGAAAAACAATAAATTATATATAAAAATTACTACTAACGGCAGGCAGTTAATAAAAAGTTTTGACTATGACAATATTGAATTACCTAACTACAAAAAATGGGATGAAAAATGGCGAATGGTAATTTTTGACGTTCCAGAAAAGAAAAACAAAGAGCGTCGCGCTCTTTCTGCAAAATTAAAAGATTTAGGTTTCTATCCCCTGCAAAAAAGTGTCTTTATTTATCCCTACGACTGCCAAGACGAAATAGATTTTATTTGCAGTTTCTTGTCCATTGATCGTTATGTGAATTATTGTATTGTTAATATTTTGGATAAAAAAGAAGGCGACTTACGAAAGTTTTTTAACTTGCTTCGTTAGTATCTAAAATTAAATTATAAGTTTTAATTTGTTATTAATTAACCGCAAATATTTCCTATAGTATATATTTGCGGTTGGATATAGTAATAATGCTAAAAATGTGGTATTTATAAAACAATATGACCAGAAGATTCAGGCGTTTTATTTTTTGGATATTTGTCGTTTTTTTTATTGCGTTAAGCGTTGTTGTTTCCCTTGTTGCACAAGGGTGGGGATTTGATTTTAATACATTAAAAATTGTGAAAACGGGAGGTATTTACATAAAAACTTCCGTAACAGAAGCCAAAGTTTACGTAAACGATAAATACTATAAATCAACCGGCGGGCTCTTGAGTCATTCCGTGCTCATAAGAGATTTAACGCCAAAACAATACAATATATTTATTTATAAAGACGGTTATTTTCCTTGGAATAAAACCATAGAAGTTAAAAACGGCTTGGTTACGGAATTGAGTCATATAATTTTATTGCCTATTAAACTGAACAAAACAAAAATTACAGAATTACCGGCTCAACAGATTTCCGTGTTTAGCGTTAAAGATAAAACGATTGAAATTAAAAATAATAAAGTCAAAACTGCTAGAACTTACAATTCTGAAGGCGCTTTAATTTCAAGCGAAAAATTTAAAATAGCCACTTCTTCGCCTTTGCGAATTACTTCGCCGGATGGAAGGAAAGAGCTTTTTGTTTCAGAGAACAAAATTTGGATAAACTATATTAGCGATGAAAAAGAAGAGCCGGCAAGAAAAACCGGTGAAACGGATTTAGTGGCTTCTTACGGGGAACCGATTAAATTTTTTGATTGGTTTAGCGACTCGGAACACATAATATGGCATGCCAACAATGAACTTAAAATCGCCGAAAGAGACGACCGGGGCGGGAAAAGATATACTGCGTCATTTTATTTAAACATAGATTCTCCGGTATTTTGGGACCAGCAAAATTCGGAACTTTATTTTTTTGAACTGGGCAATAAAACAATGAGTCTATATCAGATTAATATTGAAAATTAAAAAATCGCTTAGCAATTAAAGAGCAATTTTTTTAATTTTATCTCTTTGACCACTGCAATGCTATGGTTCTTGAGGGGCTTTAGGATTTTTTCACAAAAAGAAGAGCCACACGGTGGTCTGTTATGACTCTTCGTGTGGCTTTTGGGTTATCGACCGTGGCCGCCTTTGTTTCTGTTGCCCAGCACCTGGTGGGCGAAAATCCAGAAAAACGTGAACAGATGGTTATAGCCAGGCGGTAGCTCGATCGTGAACTGACGCTTATTCTCGGAGTACGGCCCATACACGCACTCCTTCGGGAAGCCCTCGCAGTAGACCTCGCTGGTGCGCTCGTTCGAGTCGAAGAGGCCCATGAAGTCGGCCTCCACATCCCGCGGCGAATTCACCGACACCTTCCAGTCGTGGAAGTTGTACCGCATGACGAAATTGGTCCCGTCTGGAAGTTCTACCTTGAACACGGGCAGCCGAACGGACTTCGATGTGTGCGCCGAGATGGCCTGCATAGCACTCTCGATGACCTGATACTCTTCGAAGGTCTTCGCGAGCACTCCCGTGATGTCGTCGCGAACGAACATGATCTGGTCCCAATACCCTCTCTTGTAAATGAGATCTTCCATGGGCTCGTGAGCCATCGCCCACTCTTGAAGGTGGCTTCGTTCCCTCGTTACTGTCGTCATTGGGGGTATCTCCTCTCTTGTTTTGTTTTTGGAACTACATTATTTGAAAAAACAGGCCCATTCCTGCTTTTTCAAAGTTATTTATATAATAACATATTTTCAATAAAAAGCAATAGCCGCAAAATACGGCTATTTCCCTTAAAAAGGAATGATATTCGTTTAACGCTTTGACCACTGCAGTCCTATGGTTTGCGGTGAGCTTTAGGTTTTTATAAAAATAAAAAAAGGGTATGCGTGGGATTTCTCCTACGCACACCCCTTGGTGTTGCTTGATGCTTATTGTGCTACTCGCGGATCTTCTCCCGCGCCTCCTGCACCTTCTTGTGGAGGGGACCCGCCACGTCGTCGAGGCCGAGGTGGAAGACGGGGCCGCGGAAGCTGCTCTTCTCGCCGAGGCGATCCTCGACCTCCTCGGCTGCCTGAAGGGTGTTGACCTGGTGCGCGACCTGGATGTCCGACGGGTTCGTCTCGCCACTCCGCTTCAGCGCCTCGATCGCCATCTGCACAGCGCCCTGACCGTTGTCACGGTCGTAGAGCCGCGGGTCGAGCTCGTCACCCGAGAGATCCACCTTCATGACCCGCCCCTTGAGGTAGTCGAAGTAGGTGGTCTTCTCGAGGATCTGCTCGGCTTCGGCACGAGTCATCGGCTTGGCCTCGTACTGCATGAAGCCCATGCCCTGCGCTCGCGAAGCGTTGTAGAGCGCGGCAAGCACGTCGCCCTTGTTGAGACCAGTCAAGGAAATCATCGCTTTGCCCTCCTCTGTGATTGGAACTAATTGGGAAAATGGCCCCATGCCATCTTCCATAGATTACTCATAGTTTAGCACTATTTTAATAAAAAGTCAAGCATTTTGGACTAAAACGCTCTTCTAGCGTTTTGACCACTGGGGGGCGCGACGGGCGCCTTTTAATCCTGGTTTCTTTCTTTCTTTCATTCGCGAGTCACGGGTTAAAAATCCTAATGTTTTAAGCGTTGATTTTAATTCCGGGTGCGATAAAACCAATGCCCGGCTTATACCGTGTCTAATAGCTTGAGCTTGAGCCCGAAGACCGCCGCCAAAAACTTTAACCGATATTTTAGAGAGGGCAGAACTGCTTTTTTCAAAAGGTTGAATCATAGTTTCCTGCAAACCATGCTCTCTGAAATATTCAGAGAAAATTTTATCGTTTATCGTAATTTCTTTATTTTTTGAATTCGGCCAAAGTCTAACTCTAGCTGTAGCGGTTTTTCGTCTGCCAATAGCTTCATAAAATCTTTCTTCCCGCCCAGATTTATCTGGGCGAGGCTCGCCCCCTTTAGGGGCGGCTTTTTTTACGGTTTTTGTTTTCTTGGTAACCATGTGTGAAATTATTCAATAATTAATCTCCTCATTAATTTTGGGCGCAAACGGTTTTTATTGAGCATTCTTAAAACGGCTAATTTCAAAGCTCGCCCCTTATCTTTTTTAATAAATTCGGGATATTTAATTTCTTTTAAGCCGCCTTGATATCCGGTATAATGCCTATAAATTTTTTGTTCTGATTTTTTTCCTGTTAAGATGATTTTATCAAGATTAGATACTTGAACGGTTATAAGCGGATCTAAATGCGGCGCATAGTTAACTTCATTCTTTCCCCGAAGAAGCGCGGCAATGTTTGTTGAGAGCCGTCCAAGTGACTGGCCTTTTGCATCAATATTATAGATCTTTGGTTTATTTGTCATGTTTCAAGATTCAATAATTTCAATAATTACCATTTTTGCAGCATCGTTTTTCCTTGTTTCAAGTTTCATTATCCGGCAGTAGCCACCAGTTCGTTCCTTAAAGCGCGGCGCTAAATTAAGGAATAATTTTGTCACCGTTTTCGGATTAAAGCGTTTTAAAAGCAACCGGCGATTTGCCAGAGTATCGTTTTTTGCCCGGCTTATGGCTTTTTCAACAAACGATCTTATTTCTTTTGCGCGCGCTTCTGTTGTTCTTATCCGTTCTTTTAGAACTAAAGCGTTAACTAAGTTGGAAAGAAAAGATTTTCTATAATCCGCCGGCCGGCCGAATTTTCGGTTTTTCTTTAAGTGCTTCATAAAAAACTGAAATTTTATTCTTCTTGTCTTAGGGTGAGGCCCAATTTACCCAATGTTTTTCTTATTTCTTTTATTGCCTTGTCGCCCAATCCTTCAAGTTCCATTAAATCTTTTTCGCTCATTCTGACAACTCCGCTTACGGTCTTTATATGTTTAGTAAGCAAGATATTTTGAGTGCGATTAGATAATTTCAGATCTTCAATTTTGGTTTTTAATACATCAATTTGTTTTTCTTGTTTAGATTCTTTTTTAACATCTTCCTGTTCGGTTTCCTTTTCTTCTTTTTTAGCTTTCATTACTCCAGAGGCAATTATTTTATAGTGATCAATTAAAATATTAGAGGCGTCGGTAAGTGCTTCCTGGGGCGTTATCGTGCCGTCAGTTTCAATATCAAGTCTTAAGCGGTTATAATTGGTTTTATCGCCGACGCGCATATCTTCAACCTCATAATTAATCATTTTAATAGGCGTAAAAATCGCATCAACGGCGATACCACCAACCTCTTGTTTTTCGGTTTTGCGTGATTCTACCCCAGAATATCCGAGACCTTTTTCTATCTTCAGATCCATTTCCAGCGAAGCATTTTTTGAAGTCAAAGTGGCGATATGCGCGTTAGGATTCATAATTTCAACTTGCGAGGAAAGTTTTATGTCTTTTGCCGTTACCTCTTTTTCGCCTTTAACTTTCAAAGTTACGGTTGGCAACTCGGCAGAATGGATTTTAAATCTTATTTGTTTAAGGTTTAAAATTATTTCAACAACGTCTTCAAGGACTCCGGGTATGGTGGAAAATTCGTGATTTACATCTTTGATTTTTACGGATGTAATAGCGGCGCCTGGAAGAGATGAAAGAATCGCTCTCCTTAAAGCGTTGCCAATAGTTAAGCCGAATCCCGGATAAAGTTCTTCAATCTCAAAAACAGCGCGACTAGGTGAAATAGTCTTAACTAACTTGGGCGCTTTTGGCAAATAAATATTTGTTTCCATAATTTTTTATATTTTTAGTTATCTTGAATAATATTCTACAATCGCGTTCATATTTAAATTTTTAGGCAAATCATTATCTTTTGGATCCGATTTCACTGTTATTTCAAAAGTTTTTTTATCCGCTTCAAGCCATGACGGCGCGTCGTATTTTTTTAATTTTATATCCAGTCCCCAAAATATTAACTTTAACTTGCTTTGCGGCCTTATTGAAATTATATCTCTCGTATTTACTTGGTAAGAAGGAATAGTAATCCGTTTGCCGTTAACCAAAAAATGGCCGTGGCTCGTAAGTTGCCGGGCAATCGTTCTTGATAGCGCCAAACCGGCCCTAAAAACCGCATTATCCAACCGCTTTTCAAGTATATTCAAAAGAATATTACCGGTTAAGCTCCTTTGTCCCCTTGCTTCATTAAAATATTTTTTTAATTGTTTTTCGGTTATTCCATAAGTGAATCGGAGTTTTTGTTTTTCTAAGAGTTGTGTCCCAAATTCAGAAAGCGCTCTACGGCGGGCTTTTCCGTGTTGGCCGGGTTTATAAGGTTTTTTCATAAAAGATGATTTCGGCGAAAAAGAACGTTCAGCTTTAAGACCGAGGTTTTCGCCGACTTTTCGCGATAATTTTTCTTTTGGACCGGTGTATCTCATAATTTATACTCTTCTAACTTTCTTTGGTCTTGGACCATTGTGAGGAATAGGGGTGATATCTTTGATTGATACAATATTTAACCCTTGGTTTGCAAGCGACCTTACGGCCGATTCTCTTCCCGAACCGATGCCTTTAACAAATACTTCTATTTCGTTTAAACCGGTTTTTTTTATTTTTTCCATTACCGCTCCGGCTACCTTTGAAGCGGCATATGGAGTAGCTTTTTTTGGCCCCTTAAATCCTAAAGCACCCGCTGAAGACCAAGCCAGAACACCTCCTGTTTCATCGGTAATGGCGATAATTGTATTGTTATAGCTCACTTGAACATAGGCCCTGCCGCGACCAGTAGCCCGCCCAATGTTTAAAATAGCCGGTTTCTCACTAGATTTCGTCTCGCCACTCTCTTTCAAAAGTTCTTCTTCTGTTTGTGTTTTTATTTTCTTTTTACCCATGCTTTTGATGTTATGTTTTTTCGGTTCCTTTCTTGCGGCCCGAACCAACGGTTTTTCTGACATTGCCTCTTCTGGTGCGAGAATTAGTTTTAGTCCTTTGGCCCCTTACTGGCAAGCCTTTGCTGTGGCGCGATCCTCGATAAGCGCTGATTTCCTTTAGTCTTTTAATGTTGCTTTGAATTACTCTTTTTAAGTCACCTTCAATTTTGTAGTTTTTTTCAACGAAATCGCGCAGTCGGTTTAGTTCCCCGTCCGTCATCTGATTAGCTCTTTTATTTGGATCAATGCTTACGTTTTTTATAATTTTTGCCGCTAAAGGACGTCCGATGCCGTAGACGTATGATAAAGAAATAATTATTTTTTTATTTTCGGGGATAGCGACCCCGGCGATTCTTGGCATAGTATTGAAATATCGCGTTTATCCTTGTCTTTGTTTATGTTTTGGATTAGAACAAACAATAAAAAGCCGCCTCTCGCGACGCACTACTTTACATTTGGCGCAAATTTTTTTAACGCTTGCTCTAACCTTCATAATCTTCTAGTTATGCGGCCTCTTTTTTCATCCGGAGACACTTCTATTTCCACCTTATCGCCTACCAGAACCCGAATAAAATGTAGACGCATTTTACCTGATAAATGGGCTAAAATGTCTCGGCCGTCATCCAGTTTTACCCTAAAGTTGGTATTGGGCAAGGATTCAATAACAACGCCACTAAATATAGGCTTCTTATTATTTATCACAATGCTTTTTCTTTGTCAATAGTAATATTAACTCTATTTAAGTTTGTCGGTGCCCGGTTGACCCAAAAAGGCCATAATGAAATTGTGGCGCTGTTAATAAATGGCTTGTTTGAGATAAGAGTTCTCATTTCATTTTCGTCGCGGCCGGCTAGTTCTTTTTTCAAATTATTGATATCGGCGCCGAGGGCATTTTCCTCGTTTACATTCAAAGTAAAAAATATTTCGCCCTTTTTAAAGTCGGCTTTACTTACTGCTGGATAATTTATATTGCCTTCAAATTTAAACGTGCCCAATTCTGGATGTTTTGACGAAACAAAATTGCTGATTAACGCTCTCAAATCTTGTTCCCTAAAAAACAAAGCCTGCCAGGTTACTTTCATATTAATAGTGAAAGAGTCGGCAAAACCGCCGGCCGAAACTGATGATTTTAATTCATCAATCTTAACGCTTGAAGCGCCTTTAATCAACTGAAAATCGGAAGCATCTTTGAGCGTACTTAAGGTGTCATTTTCTATTTCCTTGATAAGCTGTTCTTGTAAATTTACCTTAGCTTTTTCTAGCTCTTCCTGATTTATTACCGAAACCGATCCGATTTTGCCGCTAGCCATCTCTTCAGTGCTAAGCGCATAAAATCCGGCATATTTGGGAGATTCTTTAAATCCGGGAATAGTAAAATAAGAAGGACCGATATTATATTCTGAACCCGCCGTGTCAGCCACTATCTCCGCTTTTATGGAACTGGGCGTCAATTTTCCAGATATAATTTTCGCTCCCGGTACGATAATCGACGCCTGAAGACGAAAAATTTTGTTGTCTTTTGTTTCAAATCTGGTTTGGGCAATTAATCTTTGCGGCGCGGCGCCGTATGCGTTATAAATTGTGATAAAACCGCGGGATCTTAGTGATACTTCTTTTTTTATTCCTTCGGTAGAAAAAGTTTTTGAACCAGATTTACTTATTAGAAAATATTCACCGGGTATAATGCCGCTTACAAGATTAGCCGAACTAATATTTTTATTTACCGCTACGGGTATGTTCACATCTATTTTAATTTTTCTTAACGCGATATTTATTTCTGCTTTTGGAAGTGCTAAATAAAGCATGCCGGCAAGCGAAAAACCGCCCATAACAAGAAGAAATATCGTAAGGCGTTTAAGGGAAAATAATTTTTTCTTATTTTTAAGGTCAACAGAGCTGGCGTAAAAATTTTCAAGATCTTTTTCCAAGTCCGGATTATGTTCAGAAACAACCAGCTCTTCTGAATCCGGAACCGTTGGAGAAGGGGGTATTACATCCATCATCCGTTTAACTTTTGTGGGTTGTCTGAAGACGGGCGCTAAAGAAACTTTGTTGGGATCATAAATGAGAATATCAAACGCTTTTGCGGATGATTTCAAATCATTATTTTCCGTGCTTAGCGATAAAATCTTATTAACACTTTCCGCCTCCTGTTTTAATAATTTAAGAGAATTGGGATTAGCGCTAATTATAGAGTTTTTCGCCAAAACCAAAACGATTTCTTTCTGTTTCGATCTTAAAATACGGTCAATCAAAACCGGAATGTCGTCTTTAATTCTGGCGCGAATTATTTCAAAACCTTCAGGCATTAACAGTATTATACATTAAAGTTATATTATTCCACAACCGCCCTTATTCTTCTTATGCCGGCGCTAGAAGATTCTTCTTTGGTAATCTTGAAATGGCCAATTTGACCCGTTGAATTGACATGAGGACCGCCGCAAAACTCTTTTGAATAGGCTTTGGATGGATCAGGGTCACCAATTGAATAAACATTCACTTCCTCCTTGTATTTTTCTTTGAAAAAAGCGCGGGCGCCTAGTTGAAACGCCGTTTCTTTTGACATTTTTTTAGCAGTAACCGGTAAATTCATTTTTATTTTTTCATTCACAATATCTTCAATTTTTTTAATTTCCTCCGGCGTCAGTTTTCTTGGAAAAGTAAAATCAAATCTGGTTCTTTCCTCGGTAATATCCGAGCCCATTTGTTTAACCTCCGCTTTGCTACCCAAAACATCATGAAGCGCCTGATGAAGTAAATGTGTTGCGGTATGGAGTCGTGTCATTTTTTCCGCTTCTTCTTTATTCTGAACCGAATCAATGCCATGGCCGCCGAATTTTTTTATAGCCCCGGCGCGAGAAATTTCCTGATGTTTTTTAAATTCCTCTTCAAAGTCTTTTTTGTGGAGATTCTTTGCCCTACTGCCGCTTAACTCTTTTATGATTTCATAGGGCAATCCGTAACTTTCATAAAGTGTGAACGCAGATATGGCATCAACTTTTTCTAATTTTTCCAGTTCTTTTATACCGTAACCCAATGTTTTATTAAATCTTTCATATTCCTCCCACATTGAGTTAATAATGTTATTGCGATTTTTTGAAAGTTCCTGATAAATTTCGCCGTATTTTTCAAAGATGATCTTCATCAACTCTTCCAGAGTATCTGGTTTGAGCTTATAGATATGCATATAAACAAAAATGCGACGCAAAAGACGCCTCAAAATATAACCAGCTTCTTTGTTTGAAGGCATGACGCTATCGGACAATAAAAATGTGACGCTACGGGCATGGTCAGCGAAAATGCGCTTAATTTTCTCTGGTAATTCTTTCGGTAAAAATTTCATAAGCGGCAAAAATAAATCGGTTTCAAAAATACTTGGTACAGATTGAATTGCTTTAACTAATCGTTCAAGTCCCATACCGGTATCAACACCTTTTTGTTTTAGTGGAATAAGAGTTTTATCGGGATTACAGTAATATTCATTAAAAACGTGATTCCAAACCTCAACGCCGTCAATATATATTTCTGAAGTTGGACCGCAAGGACCTTCGTTTCCTGTTGGACCCCAAAAGTTATCTTTTCTCCCAGCTTTTTTTATTCTGTAATCCGATATTCCAAGCAATTTCCATATAGCAATTGAGTCTTCGTCTTCGGGAATTTCATTATCTCCCTTAAAAACCGAAACATGGCAGCGTTCGGGAGAAATTCCAAGTTCTTTTGTTATAAAATCCCAGCCCCACTCAAGGGAATTCTCTTTAAAATAATCGCCAAAACTGAAATTTCCGAGCATTTCAAAAAAAGTTAAATGAGATTCATCCCCTACTTCGTCAATGTCGGAAGTACGAAAAGATTTTTGTATTGAAACGGTTCGTCGCGATCCAAAATCCTTTATAGGATCTTTATCACCGGTATAGTAAGGTTTAAATTGCTGCATTCCGGCAGTGGTCAAAAGCACCGACGGATCGTCTTTGGGTACAAGTGAAGAAGATGAAACAATTTTGTGCCCCCTATCTTCAAAAAATTCTAAAAATTTATTTCTTATTTCTTTTGATGTCATACTTAACGATAATATCAAAAAGCCAAATTTTAATCCAGATTTGAAATAAAAAAAGACCGCGATAAATCGCGGTTAAGGCTTGACCTCTAAGCCTTCGCAGGCTTCTTGCAAATCGCCCAAGAATTGATATGGATTAATCCCACCAAGCCGCTCGTCGGGTTCTTTACTATACTGCCACCTAAGGACATAAAGTAAGGAACAGCTCGCACATTTTTTGGTCGGCTTTTCGGCCATATAGTTCCGGTGCTTGCGACATCGGATTTTTAGCATCTTTTATCTCCTTCATTTTAACTAAAAAGGAACACATGTCTAATACACTACTCTAAATCATAGCGCCTGTCAACTTTTTTGGTGGAATTTTACAATATATTTTCTTTTCGTAATATCCGAACGATCGTCTGTGATTTCCGAAAGTTGAAAATAAAAAAACTGCTGGGTGGACTAGACGGTTAACTTTTTAATACTAGTTTTTATTTCCAAACAATCCAGAAGTGCCACCATCTTTATGGATAGTTAATGTGTGATTTTGCCCCGCTGCGCCCTTGCCAAGCATATAACCAACTAGCAGTTTTCTTTCGCCATTTTTCATTATAGATATTTTATATACAAATGGCACGGGTAATTCTTTAAATTCTACTTTGCCTTCAGAGTCGGTTATTCCCACTATTTCACTTATTACCTTGCCCGATTCAAAAGATGAATATCGCGACATGAAAACAACTTGGCCGCTACTGCCATCTTCAAATTTAATTAAAAATTCTGTTTTTCCTGAAGTGGTAAATTGTAAACAACCGGTAAGCATTACTACAACAAAAAATAATATAGAGCGATGAATCATCTGCATCATTGTATCTACTCCGTTAGTTTTTTAAAGAACATTAATAAGTATTAAAATACTAACATAAAGAACTAACTCTTACCAACAGCAGTGGGCGCTCGACAACGCTAGTCGGCGGTGGTATTCTTGATAAGAATAGTACTTTAATTTCAGAAAAGAGGTCTCTACAATGAGAAAGACAATGCTCAAGATATTCCTGAAGTTAACTATCTTCTTTATTTTGGTACACTGTATTATTTTTCTCACCTATCCAGACTCTTCAATTGCCGTAGCATTCTCTGTCACCTTGCCCGCTTGGTTATTCGTGGCAAGTTTCATTCTTGGTGATTTTATATACAACAGGAAACTAAAGTGAATAAAGAACACAGTGAATACCTGTTTAAGAGCTTTTCATTTTTCCATCCTGAAGCTCCGCTTACAGAATCTCTTATGGCATTTGGATTTGAATGCGGAGATGGTTGGTTTGAACTAATTAAGGAACTCTGTGAAAAATTAAAAACTTTAAATTTAAAAGTTTTTCTAGTTCTGCAAGTTAAAGAAAAATTTGGGGGACTTCGTTTTGACATTGGACCGATTGAAACTGAAAAAGCAGATGAAGCCTTTCGACTAATAGAAGAAGCTGAAGTAAAAAGTCTCACTGTTTGCGAAGAATGTGGAAAACCGGGAAAACCAAATAAAACCGGGTGGATAAAAACTTTATGTGATGATTGCCGAAAACCATAATAGACTACTAAGTGGTCTATTTTTTCAGGGGCTCGTGCACAATATTATCCTTCGACATTGTTTTGAGTTTGGAATAAAAAACCATTGGGATAACCAATGGCAGAACTACTAAATAGAACTCAATAAACTTTTGCCTTATCAAATATTTCTTTTATTATTTCGTCAATATTATGTGGACCTGGTGGCATCGGTGAATCGGTTTCATCGTCATCTCGTGGCGGCTCCTCATGGTCATCTAGGAGAGAATATAAAAACTCTGTGAAACCATCATCCTTGATAAACGGATGCATTTTTAGGAAATGTTTATATGCAACTATTCTCTGTAGCACCAATTCTCTTGCCAAGGGAATGTCGCCGATATAGGAATCGGGATTAGCGAGGCGCCAATTAACTAATTTTTCGGAAGCGTCGCAATCTGCGATTAATGCCTTCAATTCCTCATTGCCATTTCGTACATCGTAAAAAAGTAGAAAAATTATGACAAATACGACAAACGGCCAAAGCGTAAGCATAATTCTTCACCTCCTATCATGCTGTGAATGATATAATACAATTAAGGACGCAAGTTGCTTTTTTGTCAAATAGTTGACATTTTAACATTTTAGTATATACTATATCAGACAACTTAAGTTCCTTAAATAATATATTGACTAGAACAGAGGAGAGCCGGGGATGCCGAAACGCAAAGGAGTAGTTGATAATTTTACCTCTGCCTATCAAAAAATAGGTAATGCTATTTCAAGTATGAATGGAAGGTGTTTTACTGCAGAAGAAATCCATGAAATCACTGGAGTAAACAGAGAAGACATTCGGACATTTTTAAGTGAAAAAACTAAAAAAGAATTTCTTGAAAGATTAATACACACATGTTATAGGAAAGTTTCACCTAGAAATTTAACTCATAAACTACCTAATGCTTTTATTGCAACAAAAGTTTGGAGAGTTCTTTGTCAATCAGACAGACCTTTAATTCTTAGAGAAATTTCGGAAATAATTGAAAAAGAGACTGGATTTTATCTTTATAAACAGATATCATTCTTGCTTATTATGTGGTGCCGTAGAAATACTTTGGATAAACTGGGGACTAAAAGACCATATGCATTCCAAATCAAGCCCGAGTATAAAGGCAAAGACCGTCCCGTAAGCAGTTCTCCTTTTTAGTTTAACAAGTTACAAGGCAGCGGATAAAACCGACTGCCTTTTTAATTCTAAACAATGACTCCGCCGCCGAGCATGGTGCCATCCTTTGTATAGAATACCGCGCTTTGGCCGGGAGTTATGGCTCTTTGCGGCTCGCTAAACGTAACAAATAATTTATCACCAACAACTTTTTCTATTGTTGATTTTTGCAGAGGTTGGCGGTATCTGATTCTGGCAAAACATTTTAATGATAATTTTGGCTGTTTTCCGGAAATCCAATTTATATTTTTTACCATCAACTTATTCGCAAATAAATTTTCATCTTTGCCTTCAGTTACAAAAATAGTATTGGTTTTTAAATCTTTTGCCGAGACATAATAAATTTTCCCCTGCTCGCTGGGCAAACTGCCTTTAATACCAATCCCCCTTCTTTGGCCGATAGTATAAAAAACCGCGCCATCATGGCTACCGATGGTTTTTTCGTTAAGAGTTTTAATTGGTCCTGGATTTTTTCCTAATCTTTCCTTTAAAAATTCAGCGACGTTAATTTCGCCTATAAAACAAACACCCTGTGAATCAGGTTTTTCCGCTGTCGGAAGATCAAATTTTTTTGCCAGCGCACGAACTTGCGGCTTAATATAGTCGCCTATCGGAAACAGACAGTGCTTTAGTTGCTCTTGCGCTAAAGTCCATAGGAAATAACTCTGATCTTTATTTAAATCTTTAGCTTGTACTAATTTATCACCGATTCTGCGAACGTAATGGCCTGTAGCAATATAATCTGCACCAAGCGCCAAAGCTTTTTTAAGAAATAAACCGAACTTAATTTCGCGATTGCACATTACATCGGGATTGGGCGTTTCACCTTTCGCATATCCGCTAATCATATAATCAACAACAGTTTTTTTGTACTCATCTTCAAAGTCAAAAATATAGAAAGGAATTCCTAATTTTGATGCAACGCGCCTTGCGTCAGTCGCGTCTTCTTCGGCGCAACCTGTTAAAGACCATCCTTTCATATAAACACCAACTACGTCGTACCCTTTTTGTGTGAGCAGTAAAGCCGCAACGGAAGAATCAACTCCGCCACTCATCGCCATAAAAATTCGTGGTTTTTTTGTTGTTCTTGACATAATTGTGTTTTGTCATTATAACAGGTAATTTTGAAAAAATAAAATCCGCAAGGAGAACCTTGCGGTACGAGAAAATATTAAATTACAAAAATTTATTGATAGAACCCCTGGCTTATCATATACCCCGTCCAATGAAGTAGACTTAGAGAATTTTCAAGCGTCTTTGCTTCAAAGCCGCGATTTTTCAGCCAACATAAAGATTTTTTAATTTTCCAAATTCCATAACTTAAAGTTAAAATATCTCCATTATGATCAAATATCTTTATGCTACGCATCCTTTCTCTTTCTTTTTCTTCGTCTTCTTTTGTATTCCAAAATGCCAAATCGCCATGTCACACAATATCATGCGGGTATTAACTGTCAATAAAATAAAAATCCCAGTAATTTTAACTGGGAAATTTTTATACAGGGATAAAAAAATAACCTGGTCAGAAACCAGGTTTTAAAATTAATTATTTTAACATTGATTATAATCGCAACTACTGCACCTTGTGCAACCCTCTTCATAGATTAAAGTGCTCTGTTTGCATTGCGGACAACGATTGCCACTGAATTCAAGATTTTTTTCACGCTTTTGATCGGAAGCGGGTTTGTCTTCCGGTTTTTCAACATCGGAGACTAAGCTAAACCGCTTAAGGTAGACAACAATTGCCTTGCTAATACCGTCGGCAAGCGAAGTAACCTTATCTTTTCCAAATCCAGAAACCCTGCTACCACCAATTCCTTTAAGCTGATCTTTAAGTTGAATTAGACGCTCAACGGCTGACCGAGGAGAATCAAGTCGCAAAAATGAAGAAGCCAGACGCCCAATGGCCTCGGCATCGGCAGCGGCATCTGTGCCGGCTTTGGCAACATTAACAAAAATTTCAAACGGTTCGTTGGGACCGGATTCAGAATCAAAGTTAATGGTTACAAAAGCGGCGCCATCTGGCGTCTCAACTTTGATTGTTGAACCCAAAACATGATTTGGCCGTGATTTCACAAAATCCCTAACAGTTTTTTCTTTTGTTTTTTCACCAACACCAACAGAAAGAACTTGTCCCTTACAGCCATCGCGAAATACGGTAATCCCGAGACATCCAGTTTCATAAGCCATGAAGTAAACTTTCTCAACGTCAGCTACAGTCGCCGAATTAGGAAGGTTAATTGTTTTGGAAACACCATTATCGGTGTTTTTTTGAAAAGCTGCCTGCATTCTAACGTGCCATTCGGGTTTAATCTCATGAGTAGTAATAAAAACTCGCTTAACATCTTCCGGAATACCATCCAAATCACCAATTCGTCCGCGATTTTTTACTTCCTCTTCAAGAGTCGGGGAGAAAAAGCCGCGCTCTTTTGCAACTTCAATGAATCTTGTAAATCCCGGCTGAACACGGTGTAAAATCCGATTTTCAAAACGATGCACTTCAGTTAATCCATAATATGGTTCAATACCGCCGGAACAACCGGCAAGAATACGGATTTCACCCGTTGGGGCAATGGTTGTAATAGTGCAGTTTCTTATCGGCTTTTCATCTTTATAAATACTCTGATCCCAAAGCGGGAATGAACCACGATTTTCTGCTAAAACTTGCGATTCGTCGTGACCAGTCTCATTAACAACCTTAGAAAGCTCTTCAGCTACCTTACAAGCTTCTTTTGAGCCGTAAGACACATTAAGGTAAGCTAACATATCAGCCCAGCCCATAACACCGAGACCAATTCTCCTTATTTTATGGGCTAATTCCATGATTTGAGGCAAGGGATATGGATTCATTTCAATAACGTTATCTAAAAAGTGAACCGCTAAACGTACGGTTTTTTTCAGTTCACTCCAATCAATTTGATAACCTTGTTTATTTGTACGAACAACAAAATTCGCTAGATTAATAGAGCCAAGATTACAAACATCAAAATCAAAAAGCGGCTGTTCTCCGCAAGGATTTGTTGCTTTGATAGTTTTTAGAGTTGGAATAGGATTGGCCCGTGACTGATTAGTACGATCAACAAACCATAATCCGGGATCGCCGGTTTCCCACGCCATCTTAACAATCAAGTCAAAAACTGTCTTAGCCTTAAGTCGTCCTACCACTTGGTTGTCTTGAGGATTAATCAGATCGTATTCAGTGTCTTCTTTTATAGCTCTCATAAAGGCGTCGGTTGCCGCGACGGAAATGTTAAAGTTGGCAATTTGAGTTTCAAGAAGTGAAACCTTAAGAATATCAAAAGCCTTTTTGCTAAAAATATATGACTTCATCCGGTCAAAGGAAACTTTGTTTTTATCCGTTAAAACACTTTTACATTCTATAAATTCTAGAATGTCTGGATGATCGACTCTCATGATTGCCATGTTAGCGCCGCGGCGCATTCCACCTTGTTTAACAAATTCAGTTGAAGTGTTAAAAACTTTAAGGAATGAAATCGGACCGGATGATTTACCTCGAGTTGTTTTTACAATCGCATCTTTGGGACGCAAACTGGAAAATGAAAAACCGGTGCCGCCGCCTGATTTATGAATTATCGCTTGCCACTTAATAGCATCGTAAATTTCATCTATTGAGTCCTCAACCGGGAGGACGAAACAGGCCGAAAACTGAAGTCCATTATTAGTGCCAGCGTTATAAAGCGTGGGAGCATTGGGAAAAAACTTTCTGTCTGCAAACAAGTGATAAAATTCTTTGGCAAGATCGGTAATTTCTTCATCAGATCTGCCAAATTTTTTGTCAGCCGAAGCAATATGATAAGCGACACGCCAACACATATCTTCAACCGTTTCAAAAACTTTGCCTTCCGGATCCCTTCTCAAATAACGTTCATTAACAAGCTTTAAAGCATCCTCAGTCCAATTACAGGGCCTTAATCCCTCGGGCCTGAGCGGAATATTTGCGCTATTTAGAATCATTTTAGCCTCCACTTTTAGGTTGTAAAAGATCTTACAAATAACAAGTAAAAGAATTGTATCATCTAAAAAATATTAGTCAACTGTGGACAAAAATTAAATTTTTACATAAAATCACATTTGCTATGTTAAGCATAAATGATTTACAAAGCGGAACTTATGTTGTCTATGAGGAAACTCCTTACGAAGTTCTTGAAGTAAGGCATCTTCATATAGGACGCGGTGGTTCCAGTATTCAAACAAAACTAAAAAACCTAAAAATAGGTCAGGTTTTAGCGCGCAATTTCAAACCAGCCGATATGTTTGAAGAGGCGGATATTGAAAAACAAAAAGTATTATTCCTTTATACCCACCGCGGAGAATACACATTTGCAGAACCAGGCGGTAAAAATAGATTTTCGTTAAAAGAAGACGCACTTCACGATATTATCCATTATCTTAAACCAAACACGACAGTAGAAGCTTTAAATTTTAAGGGCGCAATTTTAAATATTAATCTGCCGATAAAAATTGATTTGAAAGTCGTTGAAGCGCCGCCGAGTGTTCGTGGTAACACCGCTCAAGGCGGTACCAAAACAGTCACCATAGAAACCGGCGCTCAAATTACTGCTCCTTTGTTTATCAATGAAGGCGACATTATCCGCATCAACACCCAAACGGGAGAATATACGGAAAGAGTGGAAAAAGGAAAATAGAAAGAAAATAACCCCGCATTTGCGGGGTTATTTTCTTATTGTTTCCTCCAAGATTTTTTTTAGTCCTTCGGTATCAACATTTTTTCTTTCTCGTTTTTGGAGTGGCGATATGGTTCTTGGCGGTAAAGACGCACGTGTTTTTATAAAACAATCTTTGCAATAAACGGGTCTTTTACCGTCCGGCTTAAAAGGCAACGTGGTTCCTTTTTTGCAGAGTTCGCAAAACGCCTTAAAAGACTGGATTTTTACTTCCTCGGCTTTAAATTCCGGTTTTTTTACATCCGATATAAAAGCCGCTTTATTAATTTCAACGCCAGTCGCTTCGGCTATTTGTTTTTCAACATCGGCTATGGGCGTCCCGTATTCTTTTCTTGAATATTCTATAATCTCTTGTTCGTAAGAGATTTCCGATTTGGGCGACGGCGGCAGAGTGATGGCTGAAAAAGGCCGTGAAGGAACCCCGTCAATCATAAGGCGCAAATAAACATTATAATTTGGCAAATTCAAAAGATCTTGCGCTACAATGTTTGGGCCAAACTGTTTTTCTTCCAGAAATTCTACGTCTTCAGCTCCTGTTCTAAAAGCGACAAAAGTGCCGACGTTACCAAAAACCGCATCTTTAACTGTAACATTTTGATCATGAACTAATTGGCCGATATATTGATTAGTTATAATAAGATTTAATCGGTATTTACGAGCTTCCGATAAAATAGCGGCAAATGCATCGGTAACAAAATTTTGAAATTCATCAACGTAAAGATAAAAATCTTTACGATCTTCTTCCAAAATATCAACCCGGCTCATAGCGGCAAGCTGCATTTTGGTAATAAGCATTCCCCCTAAAAGTTTTGAATTGTCTTCCCCTACTCTTCCCTTAGACAAGTTAATTATTATAATCTTCCTTTCATCCATAGCTTTCCTAAAGTCAAAAGATGAATATGGTTGGCCGATAATATTCCTAATAATAGTTGCCGAGCTGAATTGCCCGATTTTATTTTGAATTGCCGCCGTTGCTTCCTGTTCGTAGCGTTGCTGGTACTGGGCATATTCTTGGGTCCAGAATGTTTTAATAATCGGGTCGGTAAGCTGGTCAACTATTGATTTTCGAAAAATCTTATCCGAAAACATTCTATTAACGCCCAAAAGCGTGGAACCGGGAATTTCAAGAAGAGCTAAAATAGTATTATTCAATATGTATTCCATTCTTGCCGACCAAACATCCGGCCAGATTTTTTTAAAAACCCCCATAAGACCGGAGGCTATAAGATGTCTCGCTTCCGGATTAACTTGTTCAATGGCGTTAAAAGCGATTGGATATTCCAAGTCGGCCGGGTTAAAATAAATGACATCCTCGATTCTTTCCTTGGGAATATAGCGTAATAAGCTTTCAGCCATATCACCGTGGGGATCAACAAAACCCACACCGTGGCCGGCTAAAATATCGGAAATTACCATGTTCATTAAAAGAGTGGTTTTCCCGGTACCGGTTTGACCGATGATATACATATGCCGACGCCGATCATCAGTTTTAATGCCAAATTTCTTACGCTGGTTGCGAAAAGTTGTTTCGGCAAAAAATGTTATATCGTTGTTGGTCATGTAATTGAAGTTGTTTGTTGTTAGCCCACTGGTAGCGATACCGGAGGTTCGGCTTTCTTAGCATCAACTCGCCTTAGAGTTGGCGCCTCAACACCAATCATTGGGTAATGATAAATTGTAGCAAGTTCCTCGGTATTTAAAATAAAATCTTTTTTAGGCCATCCTCTTTTAATATAGCGACTGATAAAATTAGTTTTTCTTAAATACTCGCGCCGTTTTTTAAGCGGCTGATCGGCAGAGGTGCCTGCATCTCCGTTTGATTTAAAAGCGTTCAGATTTATGGTGTTAAACTGCTTAAAGGCGCCGTTTATCGCCGCCATATTAGCACGGTTAAAAACATCGCTTCGGGCGATGTAAGCGAAACGGATGCCGACCTTAAAAGCTAATTTTGACATTTTGTTCTCAATTGCTTCAACAACAGTCTTTTCTCCAGGAGAAAGGTTTGTGGCGCTCGTTTTTGATTCTTCTTTTTTTACCGCTCCCCACTCGGGATAAGTTGAAATTGCAAAAAAGAGATTGCTCAAGAATTCTTCAACTCCTCCAAAGATATTTGTAACCCAACTTTTCTTTTTTTCAATTTTTTTTCCGACGAGTTTATTCACCGCCCCGACGCCTTTTTCTTTCCAATCTTTTTCAGCAGTTGGTTTTATCAAATACTGAATAAAAATATTTTCTCCTGGTTTAAGTTTTGAAAGGATTTCAAGAAATGGCGCCATTGGATCTACCTGTCTTTCTTCCTCTTTTTCTTCAAAAGACTGATAGGTTTTTATGGGGTAAAAATCATTTTTATCCAAAATCAGTTCAACGCCGCTAATGTCGTTTGTCTTAGAAGGCGTCTTGCCGCTTAAGGGCCCGGCGTAATCCAAAACTTCTAAAATTTCGGCATCAGGATATTGGGCGTGGATTTGTGCTTCAACGAGATTTCTGAATTGTTCCGGAGTTCTTATGAAAAAATAAACGGTGCCATCTATGCCAACAATTTCCAAGCTAAACCATTCCTGCACTTTGCCTTTCCAATATTTATCAAGAAATTTAATTTTAGTGAGAATCCCGTGGAACCCGGCAAAAATTTGTTCCATTGCTTTCGGAGTTTTTTGAATGTCTCTGGGAATCTTTACTTCTAAGAGGAGCCAATTGATTTTTTTAATGGCTTTACTTTTCAAATACTTAGTCCAAAGTTCAATAAAAAGTGCGATTAAAAATACCGGCAGCCATAACCACCATAAACTTAAAAAAATACTAAGGATTTCGTAAATAATATTCATCTCTTAAGAAACTACTTTTTTAAACTAAGAAAAAGCGCTCGTCGTCTGCTTTTTTAAAAAGCTTCTTATTTTGAAGATTAAGCAAAATCGTATTTTCTTTTACAAGACGTTTTGACTGAATGTCTTTGATTATTTTCTCTTTAGTCAAGCCGTTTTTAGAATTTTTCAAAAGGGAAATCAAGACGTCGCGCACCGTGCCAGGTGTATAACCCCAATCGGACAGGGCATAAGTTCCCCTCCCTACCAGTACAAAACGCGAGTCTTTTATCAGTTCGTTGTGCACGGTTTGAGGATGGGCTTTTTTGTCAGAAAAAACAACCTTATTAATCAAACTTGCCACTTCGCTAAAATGAAGCGGTCTTTTTTCTTTTTTGAAAACCAAATAGGCCTTGTCTTTTACGCCCTTTGGGGAAATTTCCGGAGAGTGAATTAAACCCCACTCTCCGAAAGGATTCTGGGAAATCTTGGAAGACAGTTCTATATAAGACATTAGAGTCTTGTCACTATTGGCAATTTTAATATTGGCGTCTTTGTTTAAGACTGTTAAAGTTTTTAATAAATAATTTCTTGAAACCGGAGCATTTTCTTGATCTAGGTTTTTTCTTAGAGCTTCTAATAAATTAACGGCGTTATTGTAACTAGAGGCGTCGAGTGCCCAAGCGGCATGGTATAGGGGTGTTCCTTTAAAATACGAAAAACGTCCCTGGCCTAAAGCCAGAACAAAACTTATAAGATTTTGGCGATTTCTATCCTGAAGCGAAAATAAATTCACCAATTCTTTTAAAAGGTAATCTTTTCTTCTTATGCCGCCGTATGCCTTCAGATGGGTTGCAATGACGTCAAAAACCGGCATGAGCGACTCTAAAATGCCTTTACTACTCAATTGTTTTAAACCAAGGGCTTCTATCTGTCTGACGCGTTCTCTTGTAATGCCTTGACTAGTGCCAATGGCCTCAAGAGTTTGGTAGGCCTCGGATTTAAGCCCAAAACGCTTTTCAATTACCGACCGCACGCGGGGATTTAAAACTTTTACTGTTTCATCTAAAATATTTTTTAAATTCAGACTGCGCATGTTATAAAAACTATTATGTTAATAATCTAATAATACGCTACTACTATAAAGTTGTCAACTAAGGGCCTCGTTTTTTTCTTAGAAATTCATACCAGGTTATAAGTATCGGAGATGCTATAAAAATAGAAGAATAGGTTCCGGAAAAAATACCGACTATTAAAGCCAAGATAAAATATTTAAGAGTTTCTCCTCCCCAAATGAATAAAGCGAAAAGAGTCAAAATAACAGTGAATGACGTGCTTATGGAGCGTGCCAATGTTTCATTGACACTTTGATTAACAACGGTCGGGAAATCCAAGTGCTCATAGCGTTTAAGATTTTCCCTGATCCGGTCAAAAACCACAATAGTATCATGGACCGAAAAGCCCAAAACTACAAGAAGAGCGACGATAAAATTGGTTCCGATTTCAACTCCGTAAAAATGTCCAAGAAAAGCAAACAAGCCGATGGGAATTATAAGATCGTGGAAAAGAGCTATCAGAGTGGCTACTCCATAGCGCCAGGAACTTACCGGCTTAGAAACTCTCCTGAATGTCCACGCAATATAAAGAGAAATCAAAAGAAGAACCATAATAATCGCTCTTACCGATTTTTGTTGTAGCTCAACCCCGATAGTCGGGCCAATAGAAGAAAAACGGCTTTCTTCCATTATGACTTTATTTTTTTCAGCTTCTCCCATCAGAAGCTGAATCGTTTTTTGATGCGTTTCTTCATCAGTTTCGCCAAAACGAAAACTGAACCCGCTTGAGCTCAGCGGTGAAATTCTTAGATCGGTCAATTTCAAGGGTTTTAATAAATCATAAAACTGACTAAGTTCCGGTCGATTATTTTCAGAATAATTAACCTCCAGAATTGCGCCACCTTTAAAATCAATGCCGAATTTAAGCCCCCATAAAATTGTGGCAACAATGCTGACGGTAATAAAAATTCCGGAGATTAGGTAATAAATTTTCTTTTTTGATATTATATTCAACATAATTACGCTTGTTTTCTAATGCCCATAAGCCATGATAATTTTTCAAGCGAACTTATCGGGAAAAGCTTTAAAAGCGAACGCGTCACAAAAATAGCGGAAAACATGCTGACGATGACGCCAATCCCAAGCGTCAACGCGAACCCTTTTACGACACTGGTTGTAAAATAATACAAAACTGCTGTTGTAATCAGTGTTGAAATATTAGAATCACGAATAGAAGGCCAAGCGCGAATAAAGCCGTTATCAATGGCAAGGCCTAAATTTTTTCCAGCGCGCACCTCTTCTTTCATTCTTTCAAAAATAAGAATATTAGCGTCAACTGCCATGCCGATTGAAAGAATGAAGCCGGCAACGCCCGCCAAAGTGAGAGTAACCGGCACTAATTTAAATATTGCTAAAACCAACGCGGCATAAATCAAAAGCGCTCCGATAGCGACAAAACCGGGCAACCGATAGTATAAAATCATAAATATCGCCACTGCAAGAAAACCAAGCATGCCGGCTTTAACACTTTTATCCAAAGAATTTTGGCCTAAACTGGCACCGACTGAATCTTGTGAAATCAATTTAATCGGCACCGGCAGGGCGCCGGCATTAAGCCGTTCAGTTAATTTTTTTGCCTCCGCAAGAGTAAATTTACCGGAAATCACCGCCGATCCGCCACTTATCGCTTCGCGAACGACGGGCGCAGAAATCGGAAGACCATCAAGATAAATGCCTAATTGTTTTCCGACATTTTTCCCCGTAAGTTCTTCAAATATTTTTGCGCCCTCACTATCAAATTTAACACTAACTTCCGGCTGATAAGTGCTTTGATTAAAATTTACTTTAGCGTTTGTAATATATTTACCGCTTAAATTCGTCGGTTTGAAATATGGGTCAACGGCAAAATATTCCTTGTTACCGGCTTTTTGTTCATGCAAAATTTTTTGAGTTTCCGAGTCGTCTCTTTGTTCTTTAAATTCCAGATACGGCGTTTCGCCTATGAGCTTAATAGCTTGGGAAATATCTTTAATTCCGGCCAGTTCAACAATTAAACGCCATTCTGAAACCGCCCTTTCAACTTCAATTGTCGGTTCGCTAACGCCAAAAAGATTAACACGCCTTTCAATAACGTCTTTTAAACCGGACATGGCCGAACTAGCGTCCTGTCCCCTCACTCCAGAAACATCCGCAAGATAAACCAATCGGGTTCCGCCGGCTAAATCAAGCCCTAATTTAAAGGGAACTTTAACAAATTGGGGAATTTTTATAGGCGAAAAAATATTTATTTTTTGAACCATTTTATTCCAAACGAGAGGATAAACAAAAAACGCCGCGGTAATAGCGACGATTAAAATCACGAGAACGGTAAATCGCATTCTGTTTATGACATTCATTTTAAATAATTTTTCCGGAGAAAAGTTGCTCGCCATACAATTTTTATATAAACAAAAATGACTTAAAATGTCAAATGAAAAAACGCCATGGTTTTTTGGACCAAACGGAACCGGCGTATGACACCCCTATGCGGGGTGAATTTTTAATTTCTAATTTCAAATTTCTAAATCTTGGATTACTTTCAACCCAGAGGCCTGTCTTAGGAGTAGCTGATTTATTATTAAATTTTTTATCTATTTTTAAATATTTTGTAATTCGTGCTGGACCACTAATACCCTCCGTGCCGCGTATCAAAACTGCTGCCGGATAATCTTCTGGGCCAGTGACTATATTGAGCATCCAATGCATTCCATAAGTGAAATATACATACCAGACGCCGGCTTTGCCGAACATTGGTGCGTTTCTTTTAGTCAATCCCCTCGAAGCGTGAGACGCTTTGTCTTTAAAACCATCATAGGCCTCAACTTCGGTAATCATAAATCTTTCAAGTTTTTTTCCGCGCCGCCTTACAAGATATTTCCCCAAAAGCTCACGTGCCACAACCAAAGTTGGCCTATTAAAAAATTTTTCCGTTAAAGCCGTCATTTATATTAATGTTCTAATCTCTTCTAAAATTTCTTGAGGAATTGGATTTCGCTGCGAGCTTTTTCCCGGATATCTCCAGGCGGTGATAATTTTTATTGTTCTATTCGCAAGTTGATACATAGCCCAAATTTCGTGATCTTTATTTGTTTGCATTACGCCAATCATATTAGTAACAATCGCCTCTTCAATTCTTTGGGGATGCCTTATTACCCTTTTAATTCTCTGTTGCGATAAGCCATAATGCCGCATTTTATAAAGCGAATGTTGTGTCCAGAGATATTTATCCTCGCCTTTTATAAACATTTTATTTATTAAATCTTCAGTTCTTTTAGTTGTTCGTGCCAACTACAGAATGGGCAACTTGGAGACGGTTTTGGCATTTTATTTTCAAGCACTTCTATTGCCTTTAAAAATTCGATGAGAGCCTGTTCGGGATTGGTTTTTAGCGTTTGAATGTGAACTATAAGAGGTACGCCGTTTTTTAAATCATCTGTATGATCCGGATAATAATATATAAGATGGCCGAAGCCAGAAGTTGGCTTTTTATTCTTCTCCAAAAGAAAAGCGTAAAAATTTAATTGATGCTGGTAGGCCTCTAAAATATCTTTTTCACGGGGATCGGAGCTGGCTGTTTTGTGGTCTATCGGCGTATAAGTTCCATCTGCGCGGACTAGACAATCATCAAGCCGGCCTGTTAGCCCATATTTTTTATTGTGATCGTAAAAATATTTTTCCTGAAATGGATTTTCTAATTTGCCTTCCACTTGGCCCTCAATCATCGGAGGAAGTTCACCGAGTGGCCGGAATAAATCAAAATAACGTTTTAAAATTGTGTCAAAACGATTGGCAAGACGGGAAACGATGCCTTCGGGCTGACTTAGTTTTTCGTTATATTTAAGCCAAAAACACCGCAGACAGCGATACATTCCTTCAATTCCCGAATGCGACAGCCAAATTTTTTTATCTTTCGCCACTCTAAAGAGTTCTTGTAATTTCTTTGTCATATTCTCCATCAATAATTAATTAAGGGGTTATACACAATTTTTTGTGATAACCCCTCTTACCTTAATGCCTTTGTATGAATCTCTATATCCCGATTTCTGTGGACAAATCTGCAGAATGCTCGATTTATTCTGCTCCATTCGCGATTTTCACAGCAACCAAGGCAAATTTCACCCCTCATAAGGGTACCAAATCCGCAGATGCGACAAACCCCGATGGGGATTGGCTCCCAATCCTGTTTCACCATTGCAGACTCCAGATTTGGCTTTTGTGGCTTTTTTAGGTTATTTTAATAATAACAAATTAGAACTTTTTGTCAAACGGTAATATATTAAGCTCTTACCAAGCCATAAAATGGACGGCTATCGTCCCCTTTTCATGAAGTTCTGTAATGTCTACTCTTACCAGGCCATTCCAAGCTTCGGCAAGTTCTCCAAAAAGATGCTCCGCAACTTCAAGAGATGAAAAGCCATAACGATTAGCATCTTCTTTCTCATATAATCGCACTATTGATCCTTGCTCCGCGAGACGATCCCAAACAACATTAAATTCTTTCTCCCGCCACACTCTTAAAGATTCTGGAATAGAAGAAAAAACCTGTTCTCTTAAAACACTTATTTCGCTTTCTAAAACCTTACGCTCTTCAACGAGTTTTAAAAATTTTCCGCTTTTTATTTTTTCATATGTTTCCATATTTTTATATTAACATATTATTTATATTTAAATAAGAATTTATTACCAATTCAATCCAAGATTTTCTTTTGACTTTTTTTCTTAAGTGTATTATAGTTATATAAGTTATAATTTTTAACAAAAAGATAGGAGCAAAAACCATGCAGATGACCCCGAAAGTGGGCTCACTCGGACTTAGCATTCCGGTGTACGAGCCCGCGAATGGGCTCGCTGTGATCACGACGTATTTCAACCCATGCCGATATCGTACCCGCAGAGACAATTACGATCTCTTCAGGCAATCCATGCAAAGGTCGGAAATCCCCTGCATTACCGTAGAATGTGCTTTCGGGGATGAGCCATTCGAGCTTCCCGAGACACTTGACGTAATTCGAGTGCGAAGCAATAGCCTATTGTGGCAGAAAGAGCGTCTGCTCAATCTTGCCACATCATGGCTTTCGCCAAGTTATCGGTACGTCGCTTGGCTTGACTGCGACATTCTGTTCACGAACCGGAACTGGGCGCTAGACACGGCACGGCTTCTTGAAGAATACCCGGTCGTGCAAATGTTTGAGACCTGCGTTCGGCTGGTCAGGGGGAATCTCCTTATCAAGAATCCTAATCGGGTTACGTCCTTCGGGGCCATTGTCCCAAGAGATCGAAAGATTTTGAATGCCGGCCATTTTAAACTTCACGGCCATACTGGCTACGGCTGGGCAATGCGCCGAGAGATCTTTGACAAAGTTGGCCTGTATGAACATGCTATTTGTGGAACCGCTGATCATTTTATGGCTCATACTATCTACAACGATTATGATTTTTGCATTAGGTATGCGCTCAAGGACGATAAACAACAGATCAAACATCTGAAAGAATGGGGCGAGCGCTTTCATACCATAGCGGGCGAGAATCTTACTGCTGTTCCCGGTGAAATTTTGCACCTTTGGCATGGCGACCTCGTCAACAGACGCTATGCGCTTAGGACGCACGAGATAACTGACCTAGGTTATGATCCTTATCTAGATGTTATCGCAAATCCTGGGCACCCAGTGGAGTGGCACCTTGAAACTGACAAGCCTCAACTCAAGGAGTATTTTTGCAATTACTTCATGAGCAGGCGCGAGGACGGGTAACTGTAACCACCACACACCGAAAGGAGAAACGAAATGACCGACCGCAACGAGTTCCTTAGCAACACGAGCGACGTTATCTCGGGCCTCGAGCGAGCTCTCCGAGAGCTCGCGAGCAAGAGAACAGACGCCACCAACCACCTCAATGGACTTCGCTCCAAACGAAAATCTGCCCTCCGCTCTCATGTGGAAGAACTACTTCCCAACCTCGAGCGAGAGACGCTTAGAGATCTTCGTACGTTCTTACCTGGGTTTGTGACAAGTTCCATCACAAAAGTCTTCGACGAAGCGAGCATGTTTAAAGTGCCGTTTTTGACAAGGTTTTTCGGTAATCCGGAAAGTTACCGAACTCATGAGTTCGCACCCGAATTCAACATGCTACGGACACGTCTTGCGGCTACGATCGATGGATTAGATCCTAAGCCACAACAATTCCAAGATCTTCGTATTATCGATGCGGAGTCTGCTCAGCTAGAAGAGAAGAGACGAACTCTCGGCAAGCAAGAAGAGCACGTTCAAGACCAACTCGTTGCTCTAAAGGGAGCACACACCGCGTTATTGCAGAACCACGACCTTCCGATCCCGAATAATCTGGCGGGTGCGGTCCGTGAATCCGCGATGAAACTGCGCGAGCAACCACTTAGAGAGACTCTTTATCGCTCCACCCAGGATCACGATGACTATTCCGACATACTGATCTACTGGGCTATCGGTATGCCGACAAGCCTTCGTACTTTAATGTTCTATGCGATCGCAGGGCATGACGGTCTCGCAAATGCCACAGAAGAGTTCGTCCCAAGTGGCGGCCAGATGGGCGGTGGTGGTGCTTCGGGCGAATTCCAGGAAACCAACAAACCAATTGCAGGTGACGATCGAGGCTACTCGTAGCGCAACTAGCGCTCAACAACACAAAAAGCCGGCGAACAGGGTTCTATCCCCTTCGCCGGCATTTTTATTTCTCCAATGGCAAAATTTGATGTGCGACATCAATGGGAAATTATATTTCTAATTTTAATTTTGGCCATTTTTCCAGCCATTTTTTATTCTTCATTCTTTCAACAACAACATTTTTGACATTACCTTCATCAATAAATGCTGGATTTGGCCTGACAATTAAGTTCATCAGATCTCCTATTCCATACGGAGCTACCAACTTTAATTTTCCATTTTCCATTTTCACGCCAATGCATGTTGCTGTCTCTGGCCACTTTGAAACAGCATCTTCTGAAGAAGTGTACGGCGGCGGCTTGATCGTATACCATTTGTGAGCATACGCTTCGTTCACCACTTCCTAATTAAAACCAGTTTTTGTTTCAAGTTCTTTAGATAACTTCTCGTCAGCGTCTTCATCATTACCATTTGGATCAAAGTAGACTAAATCAATGTCGTTTGTATCAACTTTTTCTTTTTGGTATCCATGCAAATAATCCCAAACCTTATTCCTGACAAATCCTGCCCCTATTAGCCAGTTAGGAAGATCTAGCTTTTCTGCAGTATGCAATGTATCCATCATCCACTTATCCTCATTTATTAAATTCAAAATATCTTGTTCAGTCATAATTATTTTTTATTAGACATTGACCGTTTATGCTCCTCCGTATTCAAAAGGCCACATTTTTTATACTTTTTACCAGAGCCGCAGGGGCAGGGATCATTGCGACCAATTTCTTTTCCAGGATTAATAGGTCGCGGTGTTGACGTTGGCTGCATGGAAATATTTTGCGTTTGAGATGGAGCAACTTTAAATATCACCGCCGCTACCTGCGACTCAAAATTTAAAAGCATATCGCCAAAAAGTTTTCGGCTTTCGTGTTTGTATTCAACCAAGGGGTCCCTCTGGCCATAGGCCCTAAGCCGTACGCTATCACGCAAATATTCCATGTCTTCCAAATGATTCATCCAGAGATTGTCCAAAATATTTAGCATAATCATTTTTTCAATTTGGCGCATCAGTTCCGGACTTATTTCTTTTTCTTTTTGGTTATATAAATCTTCTGCCACTTTTTCATAATGGGTCACGATTTTTTCTCTATCATTTGTTATCGCTAAAAATTCTTTTTCCCCGTCGCTTACCGGAAAAAATGCCTTGAGATTTTCAAAAATTTCTTCCCTGTTCCAAGCATTTGAGTCGGCACCTGCCGTATGAAAGTTGATTATATTGCCAACTTGTTTTTTAAGCATCGTAATTAACTCTTCGCGCATTACTCCCGATAAAATCTCCTGCCTTTTTTTATAAACCAAAGTTCGATGCTGGTTCATCACATCGTCGTATTCAAGAACGTGTTTCCGAGCGTCAAAATTAAACCCTTCAATTTTTGATTGGGCCGATTCAATGGCGCGCGATACGAGGCCGGCTTCAATCGGCTGATCTTCGGGAATATTTAACGTTTCCATCAGATTTTTGATTCTTTCTCCGCCAAAAATTTTTAAAAGATTATCTTCTAAAGAAGCAAAAAACTGCGATGAGCCGGGGTCGCCCTGTCTTCCCGACCGGCCTCTCAACTGATTATCAATGCGCCGCGCTTCGTGACGTTCGGTGCCGATTACATGGAGGCCGCCAAGTTCACAAACCCTTTGACTTTGCTCAGGGTCTTGGGGATTACCCCCTAAGATAATATCAACGCCACGGCCGGCCATATTTGTAGCCACGGTTACGGCGCCGAGACGTCCGGCTTGGGCGTGAATTATCGCTTCTCTTTCATGTTGTTTAGCATTTAAGACTTCATGCTTTATTCCTTGAAGCGAAAGCATTCGTGAAAGCCGTTCATTATTTTGTATGGAAATAGTGCCGACTAAAACCGGTTGGCCTTTTTCGTGTCGTTCTTTTATATCATTTACGACCGCGCGAAATTTAGCATCGTCAGTTTTATAAATCCGATCAGACAAATTTTCCCGGATCATCGGTTTATGCGTTGGCACAATCACAACACCGAGGTTATAAACTTTGTAGAATTCTTCGGCGGAAGTGGCAGCGGTGCCCGTCATACCTGCTAGTTTGCTATAAAGCCGAAAAAAATTTTGGAAGGTAATAGTGGCTAAAGTCCGCGATTCCTGCTGAACTCTTACGCCTTCTTTAGCCTCAATTGCCTGATGAAGCCCTTCAGAATACCGACGGCCAGCTAAAAGCCGGCCGGTAAATTCATCAACAATAATAATCTCGCCGTTTTTAACAACATAATCTTTATCTTTATGAAAAAGAGCCTGCGCCCGAAGCGCTTGTTCCAGATGGTGAACATAACGAGCTCCTTTTTCATCGTAAATGTTGCCCAAACCCAATATTTTTTCAACTTTGTTTAAACCCGACTCGTTAATGACAGCCGTTCTCATTTTCAAATCAACATTGTAATCCTCGTTTTCTTTAAGCCTCGGCACTATTTTAGAAAATGTATCATAAAGTTTTGGCGACTCCGCGTCCGGCATAGAAATAATTAGCGGCGTTCGCGCTTCGTCAATCAAAATACTATCCACTTCGTCAACAATGGCAAAAGCCCGACCGGGACTTATTATTTGTGACAAATCGGCAATCAGATTGTCTCTCAAATAATCAAATCCGAATTCGGTGTTGGTACCATAAACTATGTCGCAATTATAGGCGTCTTTTTTTGTTGCCGGCCGCAAAAATTCATGGATAACCGTGTGAGCCGGATCATAAACATAACTGGCGTCTGGATTAATACAACCGACTGTTAAACCCAAAAAATTATATATCTGTCCCATCCAGACCGTATCGCGCCTTGCTAAATAATCATTGACGGTAACAATGTGAACACTGTTCTTTAAAGCATTTAAATAGGCCGCCAGAGTCGCTGTTAACGTTTTGCCTTCGCCCGTTGCCATCTGGGCGATTTTTCCCTGATGAAGCGCGACGCCGCCTATTAACTGTTCATCAAAATGGCGTTGTTTAAGAGTACGTTTTGCCGTTTCCCTCACAAGAGCGAAGGCCTCGGGAAGAATACTATCAAGCGATTCATCGCTTAAAAAACGCTTTTTAAAATCTTCGGTTTTATTTTTTAAATCTTCGTCTGAAAGCTTTAAAAAACCTTTTTCAAGGGAGTTTATTTTTTCTACTATTGGCCTAACGCCTTTTAAATATCTTTCATTGGCGTCACCAAAAATTTTCGATAATATGCCGGCCATAACCGTGTTATTTTACAACAAAAGAGCTTAATTAGCAATTTTAAAACCCCGTAGTTGCGGGGTTACGAAACGATTTCTTTTATGATTTTAACACCCAAATCAACTGTTTGATCGCGGCGAAAAACTAATTTCCGCCACCACTGTAAAGGATCAATTTCAACTAAGTCCATGGCTTTTAAATTCGGTAATTTAATTTTTAATTGTTTTATCAAACATATAATTTCGCTATCGGTCAACCCATCGGGACTCGGACAGCCGGTTCCAGGCGCAAACGCTTGGGAAACCACATCAATATCTATGGAAACATAGCAAGATTGCAGTTTACTTAATTTTTGCAAGTGAGTTGAGAGATGCCAATTATCGTCAACACAAGTCTTTGGATTACCCAACCTGGCTATCGTATAATATTCAATTCCGTGATCGTTTAAATAAACATATTCTTCCTTTTCCATTTGTCGGATACCTATAAGAAGAATGTTTTCCGGTGAAACATGTGCATATACTAGTTTACGAAGCCAATCTGAATGAATCGGCCAATTGCTTTTATTACAGCAATCGGGATGGGCATCAAAAACAACAAGACCGCAGGGTCCTTTGGTTATTTTATGAAGCGCTTGAAACGTCGTATAAGTTATAGTATGAGAGCCGCCCAAAAATAAGACTTTCTTTTCAGAAAGTAATGAAACCGATTCTTCAAGCAAGTGTTCATTCATGCGCAACCAACTGGGAATGCAGTTTTGGCGCCAATAATTTATGCGGGGCTCGTACCATTCTAAATTTTTGACTTCTGTGCCGTTATCCGCGAGAAAAATGTTCTGTCTTATAAATTCCCTGTGAAGCGCATCCGGCGCTCGACGCGTATTTTTGGGACTAGCTATATTTAAAGGACCATATCCGCCTCCATAAGGCACTTTTACTATCATCCATTCCGTCTTTTCCACCATTTTGCCCTCCATACTTAAATAGATAACTGGCAGTTATTAACTATCATTTCATAATTGTATAAGATCGTCAACCAGCCCTTAAGCTTAAGGGCTGGGTCAACCGCCGCGGAGAAGTTTTTTAAATATGCGTCCTCCCTTTTTATGCAGAGAGATATTTTTTTCTTTATTATCTTTAATTTTTCTTTGCAGTTCGTCTTTTACGCTATCAATGGCAACCCGCAAATCCCATTCCTGCGCAACGACTCTAAGTAAGCGATTGGGCAAAACTAAATTAACTTCGGCTTTAAAAATATCTCCTTTTTGGTGATGTTTTGTGGTTTTGCCAAGCTCAACATTAGCTGAAATGCTTTCATCATTAGGTAAAAGTTTTTTAAGAGAATTTAATTTTTCCTCAAGATAAGTCTGGATCGCCGGTGTTAAACTGAAATTTGTTGTTTTGATGTTGATTCTCATACTCTTATTGTATCTTATCTTCTCCGCAATTAAAACGCCGATACTTCTTTTTGCGTTTCATTATTTAGATTTTTCCCTCGTTGCCTGTTATAATAAGCAAAACTACCCTTAAAGGGGTTCGGTGTAAAAGCAATCCACTTAAAGACATTTGAATTGGGATTTAGCCTTTCCCGGACCCCTTTAAGGGCGGTTTTAAAATTAATCTAATTAACCCCGCCCTTCAGCTGAAGGGCGGGGTTAATAGTACAAAGCCCCGCGAACGGGGCTTTGTACCGACATTGAATCGGTGATCCCTTGCGAGACCATCATCCACTTATCCACAGTATAGCACCTAATAAAGAAGAAGTCAATTAAAGCGCCATAAGCTTCCAAGAACCGCTTTTATTTTTAATGAGTTCCACCTCGGCTGCCGCCTGTCCGGTTTCATCAAGAATTTTAAAAATATAACGCGTACCATCTATCGCATTGCCATTTTTTAATTTTTTTAAATCACCTATTAAATCGCCGAGAATATTAGCGTCTTTAAGCCTTGTTAAATCTTCCGATTCTTTTTCCCTTGCTTTGGGAATGAAATATTTAACGGCTAAAACCAAATTATTTTTTTCGAGAGAACTTACAAAAAGCGAAATTGTTTCTTGGGGTGTTTTGCCCCCAAAATTATAAAATTCATCCTTATCACTTTCAGAAATATCTTGCGGAGTTCTCGCATCCGGATTTTTTACTTTTATTTCAGTTCGGTATTGTCCCAAAAACCACAGCCCAAACCATCCGGTACCCAAAATAAATCCTAAAACAATCAAACTTCTTAGTATTCCTTTAAATTTTTTCATATTAGTATCGTGCGGGCAGCCAAGAACTTAATAATACGAAAATTATTATAAGAATGGCGCCGCCAAAAACATCTTTATACAAAATCTTTTTAAAGCCGTCTTTATCAAAATCTCTAAATAATCCCGGTTGCCTTTTAAAATATTCTTTTAAAATATCAAAAACGATTGAAAAAATTACCGTAAAAATTCCGCTAAGAATAAAAAAGGCGAAAGGCAAAAATGAAATAGTCCAGATTAATTCGCTAAAACCGAGAGTTGCCGCCGCGCAAACAATAAAAATCCCGCTCTTAGTTCTCAAGCCGAAAAGTTCGCCGGCCTTACGGCTTGCCAAAAACCCTCTCCAAAACAACAAAAACGCGACAACACTTAATATTAACAATCCCGAAAAAAATCCGATTGCTTGAGTTAAAATCATTAACCAAACCGTACTAGCTACAACAAACATAATAAGCGACGCCGTTACAGAAAATATTTGGGGGGTTAAAAACTTTTTCATCTTTATGGTTTTTCGGCCAGTATTATTTCAAGAGTTTTAATTTCGCTGCCTTGCCAGACTTTTATTTTTATCTTATCACCGACAGACATTAGATTTATTCTGGAAATTAAAGGGTGATCGCGGTCAATTTTATTTCTACCTAATTCCAAAATAATATCACCTTCTTTTAAACCGGCTTTAGCAGCTGGTGAATCAATAACAACTCCGGGCTCGCCTTTATCCCCCTTGGCAATCAGCGCGCCATAATCAAAGGGTAGTTTTTTTGACTCTTTTAAAGCGGCGGTAACGGTTACATATCTTACACCGATATAAGGGGTCTTAATTTTTCCAAAAACCAAAATGTCGTTTACAATCCGCTTGATTTGATTAATTGGAATGGCAAAACCAATACTTTGAGCACCGGAAACCATGGCCGTATTAATACCAACTACCTCACTTTTAAGATTTAAAAGCGGACCGCCAGAATTACCAGGATTTATGGAAGCGTCGGTCTGGATAACATCATAAATTGTTTCAGTCGCGCCGCCTCCGGTAGCTGTAACGCTTCGCGCCAAACCCGAAACAACACCAACGCTGACGGTGTTTCTGAATTCGCCCAAAGCATTCCCTATTGCAATCGCAGTCTGGCCCACCTCAATGTTATCAGAATTACCCAATTTCACAGTTGGTAAATTAGAGGCCTCAATTTTTATTATAGCGACATCGTTAATTGAATCCCGAGCTAAAACTTTGGCCGAATATTTTTGACCATCGTTGGTGAAAACTGTATATTCTGCCTGCGTATCGGCTACCACGTGCCGATTTGTTAAAATCATGCCATCACTTGAAATAACAAATCCGCTGCCACCGCCGACTTCCTGCTTTTGAAATCCTTTTTGACGGAATTGCGGAATTTGAACATCGCCAAAAAATTGCTTGAAAAGTGGATCGTCTCCAAATGGATTGGAATAATATTGTTCAATAATCGGAACGTTTTTTGTAATAACAATGCTTACCACCGCCGGCGATGCCGTTTTGACAGCGTTTATAACTTGAGCCTCATAGCCGATATTTAATATAACCGGCTGATTTTTTTGCGGATAAAACCAATTTAAAAATGGACTGCTAACGGCAAAAGCCGTAAGAAAGCTTACGGAAAACGCTATCAAAATAACTTTTTTTAATGAATAATCTTTCATTTTAATTCTTAAACTTTAAACTTTGCAGCGTTTTATTTATTATTTCTGCCGCCTTTTTAATTTCTTTATCACCGGTATCTTTCCCCAAAGTTATCCTGATACTTTCTTTCGCCTGCTTTTTACTAAGGCCGAGAGCCGTTAGAACGTGCGAAATGCCCAACGCTCTTGAAGAACAGGCAGAGCCGGCCGAGATTGCCACCCCCGCTTGATCTAAAGCAACAAGAAGCGTTTCGTTGCTTATTCCAGGAAACCTCAAATTGAGGTTATTCGGCAAACGATTGCTTGTAGAGCCATTTATTTTAAAATTCTTATTATCTTTAATTATAAACTCTAGCATTTTGTTTCGCAAATTAAGAATATGTCTGGATCGCGCCTCTCTATTTTTAAAAGCCAGCTCAACTGCTTTAGCTAAACCTACAATGTTTGCAACGTTTTCCGTGCCGGAACGCAAACCGAATTCCTGACCGCCGCCCGAAATTATTGGAAAAATCGGTGTGTTTTTTCTAACATAAAGTCCACCTATTCCTTTTGGCCCATAAATTTTGTGTCCAGAAAAAGTCATTAGATCAACTTTTAACCAGTCGGGACGGCACTCAAGAAATTGCAACGCCTGAACTGCGTCGGTATGTAAATATATTTTTGAAAACCCGTTTTCTAATCTTTTTTTATTTATTTTTTCTAACAGGCGGCCGATTTCCTTAATTGGCTGAATGGTTCCGATTTCATTATTAGCATATATAACGCTTATTAAAAGTGTATTGTCTTTAATATTTTTTTCCAAATCCGCAACGTTTACAAAACCTTCTTTATTGGATTTTAAATATGTAATTTCGTAACCCTCTTTTCCCAGTTCTTTTAATGGCTCAATCACTGATTCGTGTTCAATATTTGTAGAAATAATATGAAATTTTTTGCCAGTATTAGTCGGTCGCAAAAGATTCCTATAGGAATCTTTTGCGATCACAAACCCTTTTATAACTAAATTATTCGCCTCGGTGGCCGAGCCGGTAAAAATAATTTCAGAAAAATCGCAGTTAAAAAGTTTGGCGATTTTTTCTCGCGACTTATCAATTGCCGCTATCGCTTCTTGCCCAAAAGAATGGACCGAAGAGGCATTGCCGAATTTATCACTAAAATACGGCAGCATTTCTTTCAACACTTCTCTATCAACCGGTGTGGTTGCCGCGTAATCCAAATAGATTCTTTTCATACTATTGACAAGATTATATAATCCGTGATACATAAAAATCAATATTTAGATCCTTAATACCAAGGAGGCGGAGTACATGAAGCCGAATAGCATTCCTGTTTTCCCTAACTGGTTCCCCTATAACGATATGATGCTCGACGGACATTTAAAGGTTAACCGATGGGAAGGTATTAAAACGAGAAATTGGGAATGGAATTATCGAGGACCAGTACTTTTCTATAATTCTTTGAGAACCGCTAAACCAGCAGTGGAAGCATACAAATATGTAGATAGTCATTCACAGCACAAGGTAATAATCGGAGTTGGAGAACTTCTTGATGTACGACCGCTGACTCACAAAGAAGCACTGCAAATGGTTTGTAATTTTAACAATATGTCTCCTGAAAAAGTGGAAGAGATTCTTCAACAGAATGGTTTCACATCTGAACCAATTGACGAAGAAGATTTCGTTAATTCAGTACTTTTTGATTTCTACGAATTCGGCCCTTATATAGCTCCGTTCGACACAGGGTTTTTCTTCAAGAACTTGAAACGTTTCAAGGAATCAGTTCCATTCAACTGGCCACCGGGACCAATCAAGCCTATCTTTACCAAAATTGTTCCTGGTTCAAAACTACACAGACAACTCAAGCAGTTAGGCTTCTAAGGCCATAAATCATCCGTCGCAAGACGGATTTTATTATTAATATGTCAAATCAACAAGGGCTTGTGCAAGGCATCACTTGTGGTGAGCTCTGTCGAACCAGAACCAAGTTTCAGTGTTTAGATAGGTTAATTTTGATTTCGGAGTTTAAATAAAAAAGAGCCCCGTGGTTAGCGGGGCTCTGCGGAGGCGCGCCGTCGTGGTCCTTAGTCCTTGCGTCGGATCGTCGCGACCGACCAGCCGGCGCTCTTCAGTCGGTCGGCGCTGAGCGAACCTGAACCCCCCGCCGAAGACGTCGAGTACGTCAAGTCCCGAACGTTCTCTGCGTCCCGCCTGTCACTGAGCTTTTCCGAAGGAGTCCGATCATCGTCCGAACTATGCCTGACCATAGAGGCCTCCTTTAGTTCGCCTGTCTAATCATTAGACAGACGGAATGTGATCTTTCTGATCACCTCACTTTGTGTTATAGAACCTATGTATAGTCCTGTCAATAGCAGGGCTTGTGCAGGATGTTAGAACTAAGTTTGAAATATTAGATAAATTAATTTTAATGCCGTGATTGAAATAAAAAAACCGCTGGGTGAACCAGGTGGTTAAAATTTCTTGTTTATTCTTTTCTCTCAAACGATACTGAAATTCTACCAATAGATTTGGACTTTGTAACTTCATCAAATAATTTTTCTGGGAGTTGGACACCAATAAGATCTGCAAATCCTACCGCCTTTTTATCAGATAGTAAAAATTCTGCGATACTTACCCCTTCGGCTTTAATAGTTACAAGAAACGTTGGCATATACTTGTCTCCCTTTCTTAACATGGTTATTAAAAGAACAAAAATAAAATAACGCTAATATGTTATCTTGTCAAATCAGCAGGGGCTCGTGGAATTGAACAGGAAAAATATTTTAACTTAGCGCGCCGTTTCTTTCTTTAACTTCTTGTTCGGCTTTGACGCGCCAGTCGCGACCGGCGCAAAGTTCGTGATATGAACAAAATTGACATGTCCAATTAATAATCCATTTGCCTTTTTCTTCGTCAAAAATAACCGGATCCGGCACCGGCGGCAGTTCGTCGTTTTTCCACGAACTGTTTAAAATGTCCAATTGGTCTATCATAGATTTTATAGCTTCTTCTGAATAGTTAACTGGAATAATAAGCCGGTTTAAATCATCGCGTGAAACATAAATAATCCGGCCTTCAATGTTGGAAAAATTTACTTCCGGCAGTTCCGGATGACCGGTTTTTCTAAGCCTCCACAAATAAAACAGCGTTTGCAGTTTATGTTGAGGCTGAGGTTCTTTACTTTTTATTTTATACTTAAAACTGTAAGAATTGGTGGATTTTATTTCATAAAGTATTGGCCTACCGCCTTCATCAATAATCAGGTCAATTTTTCCCGACGCTTCATATTCTGGCGCTTCAACTCGTAATTGTTCTGCAACCAATTTGCCCGATTGCTTAACTTTATTTACAATCCATTCTTCAACGATCTTACCGACCTCCATAATTCCCATTCTTTCTACCGGAATAGGTGAAGTCGGCGGCAGACCTTTACGACGGTAAAAAGCTCCTCTTAAGCAAGAATTTAAATCGGTCGCCCACCAACTTCTCTTGGCGTACGGCTCGCGATTAAAACTTTCGTTTATTATTTTATCTAAAAAATTTACTTCCATTTTATTAAAATAAATTTTGAATCCTGTACCCGGCAGTTTCAGTTTTAAAATCTGAATATTTTGTCCAATCAACTTTTATCGTCTTAACGTATGGCAAATTAGCATCGCGGGCGGTAAATTTTATTTCGCCGTTTCTGATGCCGTGTTCATACAAATCGCGCGTGAGCGCTACGTCATCAAGGCAATATTTATTAAGTTCGTTTAATCTTCCTTCCTTGAAATATTGAACCGCTAAAAGGCCGCTGGCGCTCTTGCGCTTGTTTAAGGTATTAACAAGCAGGTCGTTTAATTTCACCCGATGGCCAACGGCATTTACAACTTCCGCCATAATGTCTAGTACTGGAATTTTACTTAAGTCCGCTTTGAGATATTTCTGTAAAATCGGCAAATCAAAATGGTTGATGTTAAAACCGATTATAAGATCGGTTCTTTCAAGCATTGTTTCAAAAATCGGCATCTCCTGTTCGGTAAACGTGTAAAAATTTTTATCGGCATAAGAATAAACTCCGGCTACCGAAAGAAGCAGTTGAGTTAAATTTTCTTGTCCGCCGACGTCCGAAAATAAATTTTGGGTTTCAATGTCTAATACAATATGATTCATGATTTTTATTATTCGTCATCTACTGTTGGCGCTTCAATCGCGACCGGCTCTATTCCGGAGCCCTCACCCGTTATCCTAAAAACATCTTTATCTATTTTGCCAAGCTCTTTATACGCCTGATTATACATGCTTACCGATGTCCCCATATGAGTCCCCAACTTTTTCATATAGGTTTCATAGCTTGAAAGATGCCGCCCTAATTCTTCCACTCTTTTTCTTATTTCTTTTGCCGACTCTTCAATTTGAAGCGCCTTAAGACCCTGAAGAACAGTTTGAAGATAGGCAAAAAACGAAGTGGGAGAAACAATAATCACTTTTTTATCCACAATGGCATACTCAATTAAATCTCTCGCCGTTACCGATCCGACTTTGTTTATCAGTAAATCGTAATAAACGGCTTCAGCGGGAATAAACATAAAGGCGAAATCCATAGTCCCTTCGCCGGGCTTGATATATTTTGATGTTTCATCAATGCGGTTTTTTAAATCATTTCTGAACATTTCTTCAATTTTTTTTCTGTCTGATTCGTCGCGAACTTCTAAAAGTTTATTATAATTTTCCAAACTGAACTTAGAATCAATAGGAATAATGCGATCTTTAATAAATATCGCGGCATCAACCACGGTTCCGTCTTTAAATTCATATTGCATTTTGTAAGTGCCCGGCGGCAGAACATTTTTTAAAACTGTTTCCAAATAATATTCGCCTAAGATACCGCGTTGTTTGGGATTTTTTAAAATATCCTGCAAATTCTTTAATTGATCAGCAAAATTAACAACCTGTCGATTGGTCTCATCAAGTTTTGTTAAGCGTTCGGTAACATCGCGGACAATTCCAGCCGTTTGAGTAAATTGCCGTTGTATAACTTGTTGGGATTCGCCAAGCCGGCGGTCAAGAGTAGCGCGCATCTCGTGCACCAGATTTTGTATAAGAAGCAAAGATTGCGGATCTGATTTTTTATCGCCCCTGCCTTTTAAAATATAAAAAATAAAACCGCCTAAAACAGCGCCGCTAATAATAAAAATTATTGCCAAAAAAATTTCATTCATACCTAATACATAATGAGGTAATATTTATTAAAAATCAACCCCGCAACTGCGGGGTTGATTTTTAATTTTGATAAAACCATTACTTAACTATATTGACAGACCCTTTGTACAAACCGGTCGTTACATCAATATGATTATGATATGGGCACGTTTTTTGGGCGTCAAACTTGAAGGTATATGACCATGATTCACCATGAACTAAGCTATGGACCGAGTCAAATCCAGGACAAGTATTGTGAATAGGATGCGGCTCGGAGGCTACCCAAAATGGTCGAGTGCCGTAGTTAACAAACTTCACGGTATCGCCTTTTGAAATATCCAGCGAGCGGGGTTCGGGCCCGGAATCGTTGAGATTTACCAAGTATGTTTTAAAAGTCGGCTTAGGAATTGAAATTGGCAGCTTTTTTTGAACCGGTAGAATATTCGGAAGAATTTTTTGGATACTGGGACCAAAAACTGGAATGTTTGAAACATCGGGAACAATTCCAGATTTATAATATTTCTGATAATAATAAGCGCCGGTCAAGACCAAAACAACGCCTAAAATTATAATTAATATTTTTTTATCCATATAAATACATTATACGTCAAATTGACAATTTATTAAAAAGGAGTTATCAACAGAGTAATTTTTATGCTTCTTTCGGTTCGCGGACAAAAAATAAAAGCAAAAGTGCGATGATAGTAAGTATTAACGATAAAACAAAAGGCGCTTTGAGGCCAATGCCATCCCACAAAATACCGGCAATAAGAGAGGCCGGCAGGGCTATCAGCCCGATTAACATAGCAAAACCGCCAATTACGCTAGACCTCAAAGAAAAAGGTGCGAATTCCGCAACAATAGTTTTTAGATTTCCCTCGTAGGCCGCGCTGTGAATGCCGTAAATAATAAACGAGAGGAAGATCATCCAAAATGAGCTGTAAAAGATAAAAATCAAATTAACAATTATAAATAAAATAAACGCAATGGCCACCACGAAAAGCCGGCCGATTTTGTCCGAAAGCTTGCCAAAAGGAATGGCAAATACCGAAGAGCAAAATAAAAACGCGAGAAAAAATAAAGGCACGAATTTTAAAGAAACGCCAAGTTTACTGGCTGCTAAGATGTAAAACGAATCAGAAAACGCGCCTAAGGTAAAGATAACAGAAGTTAATGTAAAAATTTTAAGATCGCGACTGACAAATTTAAAAGAAAATTTTGGTTTAAGATGATCTGCTTCAGTACGCTCCCGGACAAAAAACAAAATAATTAAACTGCCGAGTATAGACGGAATCGCCGCCAGAAGAAACATTTGCCTATAACTAAAATAGCCGACAAGCAAGATAGAGGCGAGAAGGCCTAAAACAGCTCCGCCGCGATCGGCCGCTCTAAGTTGCCCGAAAGAAGACGCTCTTTTTTCTTTAGGCGTTATGTCGGCTACAATCGCGTCCCGCGGTGCGTCGCGCATTTTACCGGCTCGGTCTAAAATTTTCCCCGGAATCAATTGCCAAGCAGTAAATGAACCCGCATAAATAAGGCGTGAAACAAAAGCGAAAAAATAACCGAGCCAAATAAAAACTTTTCTCTTTTTTAACTTATCAGATAAAAAACCGGAACCGGCTTGCGATAAAGACACGAAAGCGTCGCCCAAACCGTCAATAAACCCCAAAAAAGTAACTGAAGCGCCGATAACCGAGGTAACAAAAATCGGCCATATCGTTATAATAGCGTAATAGCCGAGGTCATTTAAAAACGCGCAAACAGAAAAAAGCCAAATTATTTTTTTGTTTTTTTCCATTGTTTAATTTTAATCTAAGTTATGGGATAATAAAAATAATGGTACTCATTGACTCAAAACGTCCGTTTATAATGATTTCCACGATTCTTATCGCGGTGTTTTTTAGCGTAATTATTTATCAGCAATACCAAAAATTTACAGAAAAAAAATCGATTACGATATATACAGGTATCGGTCCGGTTAAAATTCAAGTTGAGTACGCCGAAACTCCAGAAAAGCAAAAACAGGGATTAATGGGACGCACTTTTATCTCAAAAAATTCTGGGATGCTTTTTGTGTTTCCGGAAGAAAAAACCCAGAGTTTTTGGATGAAAAACACGCTGATTCCGCTTGAAGCGCTTTTTATTTCTTCAAAAGGCACAGTAAACGAAATCACTTCTTTAATGCCTTGCCCGCCGAAAACTTTTAATTGCCCGGTTTATGAATCCATAAATCCCGCTAGATTTGTTTTAGAAGTCAACGCCGGCTTTACCGAACGCGCAAAAATAATTGAAGGAGATATTTTGGAAATTTCCGGATTCTAAGTTTATTTTATGAGATACGTAAGGGTAATGCTGACTTTTATTTCCTGTGCTCCCGGTTCAATTTGAGGCGACGGCGTAAGACCTCCGCCCCTTGCTTCAAGTGCTTTATAAAATATCGGCGGTTCGCCGGAAAAATTCTCGCTAAAATCAACCAAACGGCCCAATCTAAATCCAGCGATTTTGCTTATAGACACTGCCTTATCTTGTGCTTGCTTTACTGCTTCCCCGCGAGCTTTATCTTTTAATTGTTCCGGCTTGTCAATAAAAAGCGAGACAGAATCTATTCTATTGGCGCCGCTTGAAACTGCACCATCCAAAACCTCGCCAACTTTATTTAAATCGCGGACTGTCGCCGTAATCGTCTGGTTTAAAACATAACCCGAAAGAATTGATTTTCCTTTAACATAGTCGTACTTTGGAGAAAGCGAATAATTATTTGTTTTTACGTCGGCATCGGCTATTTTTTCTTTCTCTTTAAGAAATTTTATAACGGCATTCATTTTTCTGGAATTTTCATTTTGAACCGAAATAGAATCCTTTCCTTCAGTTGTAAGTCCAATTTCTACTTTGGCAGTATCCGGCGTCGCCTTTACTTTACCTTCGCCAGTAAAGGCTACCGTCTGATAAACATTCGTTGCTCCGGCATTTCTATAATTGTTCCAAGCGTTTACAAGCTGATTAAATCCGGCGAAAGCCAAAAAAAACGCTAAAAGAATAATCACTATAAAAATAACTTTTTGTTCTAATTTCGGTAATTTATTATAATCAAAAATCATATTTTTAATTTTTTAATATTTAAACTCTGTTTTTATTATACCACATTCTAAATTTCAGCAATATCCCGTTTTGAAACAAGATATAGCAACCAGTCAAAAAACAAGCGGATTTTTTTGAAAAATCCGGGCATTTTTGTAAGATAATTGAATCTAAAAATAAGCCACGCCATAGGGCCGCTAAATCGCCAAAAATTTTCCCCGATTTGCGCCAAGGCCTTCCATTTTCCTACTGAAACCAAATCCCCCTTGTGAAAATAATGAAATTTTAAAAGAGTTTTGCCCGAAATAAGCCGCGCAATATTTTTGCCGATAAATTTGCCTTGCTCGGTAGCTACTTGAGCCGATGTTGGCAACAGGCCAAATTTTTTATCAGAAACCGCCGCCAAGTCGCCTAAAACAAAAACTTCGGGAAAATCTTTCATATTTAAAAACGGTTCAACGATAATTCTGCCTTTTTGGCGTTCCGGTTCCGGCGTAACCGCGACTTGAGACGGCAAAACACCCGATGTCCAGATTACCGTCCGGCTTTTTATCGTGTTTAAAGAAGCGCAAATGACGCCGTTAGAATCAATTTTAACGGCAGGATCTTTAAAAATAACTTTAAAACCCTTATTATTTAAGATCTTTAGCGCTTTTTCCGAAAATTTAGGGTGAAAAACCGGTAAAAGCTTGTCGCCCGATTCAATCAAATAAAATTCAATAATGTCGGAAAGAATACGAGAATATTCTTTTTGGATTTCTTTTAAAAATTCGTGAACTTCGGCAGCCAGCTCAACGCCGGTAGCGCCGCCGCCTATAAAAACTATCCGCAAAATGTCTTTTTTCTTTTCGGGATCGATTTCATCGTTGGCTTCGTCAAAAATATGAACCAAGTGATTTTTTAGCCGCCTAGCGTCTTCAATATTTTTCAAAGTAAAACCGTGTTCGGCCGCGCCGGAAACGCCGAAAAAATTAGTTCCTGCTCCGAGCGCTATGACAAGATAGTCATAATAAATTTCGCCTTGACTTGTAACAACCGATTTTTTAAGCAAGTCAACGCTTAAGACTTCAGCTTCAAGGTGTTCCGTTTTGCCTTTAGCAAGCTCGCGAATCGGAAAAACAATGTCGCCCGGGTCAATACCGCCGGTTGCCACTTCGTGAAGAAGCGGGGTAAAAACAAAATAATTATTTTTATCTACTATTAAAATATCATAATCCTGCCAATTTCTGACATTTTTATAAATACTTTTTAAAGCAAATAAACCGCCGAAACCGGCGCCCAAAATAACAATTTTCTTTTTATTAAAACTTTCGTTCATTTTATTTTATCCCAAGTAATTCCACTTCAAATATTAAAGTGGAATTCGCGGGAATCGCGCCCGGAACTCCTTTTTCACCATACGCAAGAGCAGGCGGAATAGTGAGTTTCCTTTTTCCGCCGACTTTCATTCCAACCAATCCCTCGTCCCAGCCCGGAATTACCTGTCTCCCGCCAAGGAGGAACGAAAATGGCTCGCCGCGATCATACGAACTGTCAAACTTGGTTCCACTAACAAGCGTCCCTAAATAATTAACAGTTACGGTATTTCCGGCTTTGGCTTCAACGCCATTGCCTATTTTTAGATCTTCAATTTTTAATCCGTTTTCCATAGTTTTAATTTGAGGTTCCCGAACTTGAATAGAGGGCTTACTTATAAAAGCAAAATACACTATTCCTCCCAAAGCCACTATTAAGATAATTATTACAATATGTTTCATAATTGATTTTATGATTTTTTTATGTCAAAATAATAGCGATTTGCGGGGTCTGCTAATGGTAGGCAACATGGCTCTGAACCATGGAATCTTGGTTCGATTCCAAGCCCCGCAGCTAGGAAAAATTAAACCTTCAAATATTTTCTCACTGCGACCCAGCTTGAAAATACTCCCAAAACAACACCGGCGGCGGTTTGGATAAGCAAAATTTGAAAAAAATTATTGTAAAAATACTGCGTCAGATTTATTTCGGGAAGAAAATTGAAAAGTTTTGGTCCCAGAAAACTAATGCCGGGAACGATTATCATAAACGAAAACGCCGACGCCACAAGGCCGTGAACAACCCCTTCGGTCAAAAACGGCCCTCTTACAAACCAATTTGAGGCGCCGACAAGTTTCATCACCGTAATTTCCTCGCGCGAGGAATAAATCGCGAGCCGCACCGTATTAAAAGCCACGAGAAATGCTATAAAACCAAAAACTAAACTTGCCAAAAGCCCGCTTTCACGAAGAACTTTGATGATATAAGAAAGACGGTCTATCGCCACACGGTTTTCGGAATAATTTATTTTACTTATAAGATTCTTATACTGATCATTATCAAGGATAGAAACAAGAGAACCATACTTAGTCGTGTCTTTTGCCAGAATATTCAAACTCGCTTCAAGCGGATTATTATCCAGCTCGCTTACCGATTTTAAAAGAATCTCGTCGCCGGAATGCCTCTTTTTAAAAATTTCAAGCGCGTTTTCTTGGGAAACATAATCAATTTTTGCCACTTCACTCATCCCTTCAAGTTTTGATTTAAAAGCGAGAATATCTTGTTCTTTAGAATCTAAAATGAAATAAACACTGATATCAACTTTTTCTGATAAAACAGAAAGAACGGAAGTAAGCGCCATATTTGAGAGAAAAAGCGTTGTCCAGACAACTAAAGCAATGGTTATGATTAAAACCGTCGCGGTTGAAAGCCAGCCGTTGCGCCAGAAATTTATAAGCCCCGATTTTATTATTCTGTTTATTGTTAATAACATATTTTAAGAAAGAATGTAGCGTCCGGGATTTTCGTCCCGCATTACTATGCCGCCTTCTAAGCTTACTACCCGCTTTTCCAAAGCATTTATAATTTCCTTATCATGAGTAGCTAAAATCACCGTTGTTCCGAGTTCGTTTATTTTAAGAAGAAGACGAATAATATCCCAAGTGTTTATTGGGTCCAAATTACCGGTTGGTTCATCGGCGATAATAACACTCGGACGGTGAACTAAGGCGCGAGCAATAGCGACTCGCTGTTTCTCACCGCCGGAAAGTTCTCTCGGAAAATTACCCGTCTTATCTTTTAAACCGACAAGATCTAAGACCTTAGGAACATCTCTTTTAATTTCCGCCTCTGTTTTACCGACAACCTCCATCGCGAAAGCCACATTTTCATAGGCGGTTTTGTTGGGAAGAAGCTTAAAATCCTGAAAAACTGCTCCAATTTTACGGCGCAAAATTGGCAGTTCGGAGAGTTTCATATCAAGAACGTTTCTTCCATTGAAAAATATCTTGCCCCCCGTCGGCTTTTCTTCGGCGATGAGCAGTTTTAAAAGCGTTGATTTGCCGGCGCCGGAACGTCCCACAACGGAAACAAACTCTTGAGGTTTAACATCAAAAGTAACATTTTTAAGCGCCGTCGAGTGGTTATTATAAATTTTGCTGATATTTTCAAATCGAATCATAAATCCAACATATTATAACTCTTTAACCTATTTCTTTTCAATGTCTTTGATTTCTTTTTCTATGTTTTTTTCAATTTCTGATAAATCTTTCAAAACTTTCGATGCGGTTTTGCCGCCTTTTATTTCTTTCTTCAATTTCTTAAAGCCCTTTTCAACCGCGCTTTCCGCCTCACAAATTTCTCTTTTCAGTTTAAGCCGCCAAATTTTAAACTGATGCCAGAAATAATGAGCAGCTACTACAAGGCCTGCCAATAAGACAAGTATAACTCCTACGATGCCTCCAACATTTTTAATCCACTGCCAGGCGCGCCAGAACCAAGAATTAACTCCAATGTTAACTGGCTGACTAAGAAAACTCTGGGTTCCAGTATCCAAAATCTGTTTGGCGCTTACTTCATAAACTCCCGAAGGAATGATATTTTCATAGGTTGCGGTCCAGTTGCCATTTTCATCAGCTTGGACATTAAATACAATTTCCCCTTGGCCTCGGCTAACCATGTGAATTTCAATAGTTGCTTTAGGAACGGCAGTTCCTTTCAATACCAACTTTTCCCCCGGCGATATAATGTTTGTCGGATATTCAGTAATTTTAGGAGATTCTATGGGCGCAATCGTTAGCTTTGTTTTTTCTTCTGTATAATTTCCGGCTTTATCATAAGCTCTCACTAAAATTTGATGCTCGCCTGGCGATAATTTAGGTAATACATAGGAAGCGACTTTAAGCGTTGCGGCATTAAACCAGTCGCCGTTATCTATTTTCATTTCATAGCGATCAACCCCGGAAAGATTATCAGTTGTCTCAAATTTTATCCGCGGCGTTGGATTAGCGGTCATTTCACCATCGGGCAAAATAATTGCAAATGGGTCAGGCGGCGTGGCATCAATCATTAATTTAAAATGTTCAATGGTCCCGGCTCCTAAAGAATTTATAAAGCGTATATGGGCATAATAAATTCCGTCGTCAAGATTTTCGTAAACTTTATTGTCAAAAAAGCCATCGGACTTGGGGCCTGGATTTGAACTTGGCTTATTGTTAAATAAAAAAGAAACTCCGGTAACTCCCGAAGGGATCGTCCAGCTTAGTTTGTTATACCGACTGTTAACCCACTTTTCGAGGGCTTCCGAGTCCCGAACTAAAATAATCTCGCCATCAGGGTTTTTAATTTCTTGTTTAACAAGAGGCTTTGACGGCAGACGACTTGGCGCGACAACTTCTTGTGGCGCGGAAATCGCACCGGCTGATATGACAAAATTAGCCGTGCCTAAACTTGAAAGAATGTTGGTACCCAATCCGTCATTAGCCAAAACCGAACCGCTTGAAAAACTTAAATTAGCTTTGCCATCTGATTTATCTCTGAAAGTTATGCTTATTAACTTCCCATCACCGCTAAAACCCGGGTTTAAAACAATGCCTTCAAAACTGGCATTGCCATCACTATTGGAAAAAGATGGCTCCTGAACCCAAAGATTAAAAATAGAACCGGTTTTGGAAATGCTTAAGACTTGTAATTTATCGGGGGAAAAAATAACAACGCCGGAAGCGGCGTTCATAGAGGCAGAAGAATCAACTCTGATGCTTACTGTAAAATTCCGACCGGTAGAATAAGTGCCTGATGATGGGGAAAAATACAAATTTGCCGCTGCCGCTACTTGCGGCAATAACGCTAAACCAATGCCAAATAAAAACACTAAACTAACACTAAAAACTAGCGTCAGTTTCGCGTAAGATTTGGTGCCTGTTCCGAGATTTATTTTCTCCTTAATTCCCATAGCCATCTCACTATTAATAATAACACTGTAAGTGCAATAAGACCGACTATAATATCCACAATTGGTTTTTTATACCAAGGCGCGAATCCGGGCGCTACAACGACAATTCTTTGATTTCCCGCCCGGTCAATGGCTTTTACGAAAATATAACTCGTTCGGCTCTGGTCTTCTAAGACAAATGGGCTTTCAACAATCTGCCAATTGTTTTTATTTGGATCTCGGCTCCATATTTCCTGCGCTTCATAACGATCAATTCCTGAGCCCTTGTCTTGCGCCGCAAAAACCAAAAACCATTTACCGTCAAAAACATTCTGGTCACGAGAAACTTCCGGAGTAAAAAGCTCTGGTGGATTGGTATCTTTCGTTTGAGCAACTGGTGATTGAAAAATCGGCGCTTGTTTAGAAATTAGAAACTGAAAATTAGAAATTGTTGTCTTAGCTGGCGTACCATTACCATCGTTTAACAAAACTTGGGCATTCTTAATTTCAACTGCGCCGCTATCCTTTCTTTTTGTTAAAAACATCAAGCTAAAAACGTTACCAGGCTTATAACCTTTATAATAGGGGCTTAAAACACCGCTAAACCCGCCGGGAATAATGCCGGAAAATGAAACGTAAGATTCAGAATTTAGAATATATAATTTAGGTTTTTCCACCCATAAATTTATGATCGAATCACCATCTATTATTTCTTTAAGTTCAAGCAGGTTTTTAGGAAAAATGATTTTACCTTCAACTGCATTGATATCCTGGCCTTCTGCGTCTAACATTAAATCAATTTTAAACTGGTTGCCAACACCTACTTCTTGAACTTGAGAAATAAGATTTAATTGCGCCGCTTCTGCCGTGGCAGAAAACATAAGATACAAAACAGAAAATAGAATTATAGTTTTTATTTTTTGAATTTTGGTCATTTAGATTTGATTAGAAACTACAGACTGGATAAAATTTCAAGAAATTTTATCCAGTCCAATAGTATGCCATTATTGAAAAATCAATTAGATCAACCTTGCCATCGCCGTTTAAATCAAATTTTGCCGGCGGATTTGGCCTTTTGTACCAATAGGCTTCTATAGAAAAATCAACTAAATTAACCCGACCGTTACCCTGAAAATCGCCTTTTAAAACTCTTTTAACCGATTTAGGTGCTAAAACATTTTTAGTACCGACTATAAAACCGGCGGAGCTGCTAAATGAACTAATAGAACCGTCTAAAGAAGTTGATTTTGATTTGCCGCTGTGACTGCCGAATTCAAGCGGAGTAGTGTCAAATTGGCGCAGATAGACGCCGTCTTTTGCCGCCACCGCCTCGGCAAAGAAATTTTCATCTGAATTTACCGTGATTAAAATTTTGGCATTGGGCAGCGTTTGACCAAAAAAAGTTATATCTTCGCCGCGCTTGACTTGGCTTTTATCAACTGCTATAGTCGGCGCGATAAAAATGCCGCCGACATTAGTGGTAACGCCAGCAGTAATGCTAACTGAAAAAGCGAAAAGCGACGATCTAATGCCATCTTTGTCTTCGCCGTAAATAGAAAAAATATAATTTCCTACTGAAAGATTTGAGAGCGTTATTTGAAAGTTGGAATCAGGACCGGTAATCGTTGAAGCCGCAACCTGCGCGTCCTTTAAAAGCGTTACCGTGCTGTTAGGATAAGCCCGACCGGAAAAAATAACAGTGGTTGAAGGCGGTAAAATTGCGCCCCCTCCGCCTCCGCCTCCTCCGCCTCCGCCTCCTCCCCCACCGCTGGAAGGCGTCGGCGCAGCGGACGTGCAAGCAGACGTATTAAAAGTGCAATTTGAATTACAGCTTAAAGTGCCGCTGGTAAAGCCACGGCTAACGCAAGTGGCGCCGGCTAAATCAGAGCCGTCGCACTGTTCGCCCGGATCCACAACACCATTACCGCAAAGAATCGTAACAGTTAATCTTACACCGCCACTGCCAGCAAAAATAATACTAGTGGGTAATAAGTAGTAGGTAGTGAGTAGTATTGGGGAAAAGAGAAATATTAAAAAATAACGGACTTTCAAAATCATAATTCCATTATAACTGGCGGTAAAATTTTGATAAAGTATCCGCTTTTATTGTTATAATTTTTTGTCTTTTGGATTTTGTGCTGGTTCTGATTCTTTTTTAACAATTGCAAACTTGAAATTCTTTTTAGCATACCAAAACAGCAGAATGATAACAATTAATACACCTAAGGCGCCAAGCGACGGGATAAACGGAAAAGCGTAAATTGTGGTGTTAGCCGTTGCAATATCGCCCTTGCCGGTAACGCTAATTGCCAAGCTGGCTTTATAGATTCCAAAAAGCCAGCCGGCGTATGGCCAAGCGGCGGTAATGGTTCGCAAGCCGGTAGGCAAAACAACCTGGCCTTCAACCGGTATGGTGTCTGTGGTTTTCC